>MDTB01235271.1_pt1 | contig 17971 bp, 13 predicted proteins | sample 811161 | NCBI WGS metagenome assembly MDTB01 (sample SAMN05326650, study PRJNA326480) | marine metagenome | isolation source: seawater | place: Mediterranean Sea | collected 2009
ATGGCTATTAGAAAACAACGAAGTAAGATGTTGCGAATTTTATCTGCTAAGAAAAAAAGAGCTTTCTATGAAAAAAACTTAGGAACTACTCGCACGGTTCTATTTGAACATGAAAATAAAGATGGTTATATTCATGGGTTTACTGAAAACTATATCAAAGTAAAAGTAGGATATGATCCAGGATTAAGAAACCAAAATATAAAAGTCAAATTAAATAATTTTGCTGATGATGGAAACATCAATGCAGAAGTTTTAAACTAAATTTAATATGTTTCCCACATTTAGTCATTTAATTGAATATTTTACAGGTGTATTTATACCTCTTCCTTTCAAAACCTTTGGTTTTTTTGTCGCCATGGCATTTTTATCTGGAAGCTATTTTATTTCTAAAAGTTTAGCTGAAAAAAATAATGCTGGAATTATTCCTACAACAAAAAAGAAAATAACTAAACAAAAAAAAATTGGTTTTGTTGATGTATTGAACTATTCATTTATTGGCGTATTACTTGGGTTTAAAGGCTTTCATGCCTACTCTAACTACAATTACTTTATAAATGATAGTTTCTCTTTTCTATTCTCATTAGATGGCTCAAAAATAGGAGCACTCATTGGTCTATCCATTGGATTATGCTATTCTTTTTACAAATTTAAAACCAAAATAAATATTGAAGAAATAGAGACTGAAATAGAAATCTTCCCACAAGAATTAACCCCTAATCTTTTACTAGTATCGGCTGTATCAGGTTTAATTGGTGCAAAGATATTTCACCAGCTTGAAAATTGGAATGATTTTATTGCTGATCCTCTAGGACAATTATTTTCTGGTGGTGGTCTTACTTTTTATGGTGGATTTATTTGTGGAGCTCTAGCAGTAATTTTATATGTAAGAAAATATAAAATCAAGACAGGTATTATTGCAGATGTAATGGCACCATCACTTATGCTAGCATATGGTGTAGGAAGAATAGGATGTCATATGTCTGGAGATGGTGACTGGGGTATTGCTAATTTGAATCCAAAACCTGAATGGTTGCAATTTCTTCCAGATTGGATGTGGGCATATACATACCCAAATAATGTCATTCGTGCTGGAAATCGTATGGATATCTGTTCAGACCCTTATGGGGTATACTGTTTTGAACTTGGATCTCCTGTTTATCCTACAGCTGTATATGAATCAATGATGGGTATTCTTTTATTCATGATATTATGGAAGCTTAGAAGTAGTTTTAAAATGCCTGGAATGCTTTTTAGTTTATACTTAATATTTAATGGATTAGAACGTTTCTCCATAGAAAGTATTAGAATCAATAATGAGCTATATAATGGCCTTACTCAAGCTGAAATGATCTCTTCAGCATTGGTATTAATTGGCGCAGCATTATTCTTTTGGTTGAAACAAAAAAAAGCAGCCCATTAAGGCTGCTAAAATATATCTATATAATAATTATCTGTTTACTTGTAGTAATTTCACACTAGATAATGATGCTGAATTAAATTTTATAAAATAAACACCATTAACTATATCCTCTACAGTAATTTTAATTGAATGGTAACCAGAAGATAGATTCTTATCATTAATAAGCATAACTAGCTCTCCTAATGCATTATATAAACTAAGATTAACCAATTGGTCATTTTCCTGATAAAACTCAATATATGCCTCATTACTCATAGGATTTGGATAAACATAAATAGACTCTATACCATAGGTTTCTATTGATGTAGATGATGCAATAAGAATAGCATCTTCTATAAGTTTAGCATCTTCTCCATTCCAATCAACCATTAATTTATGTTCCATATTTGTATTTTTGGACCAATAATATAAATTAAAAGTTCCCCCAATATCCTTAGCATCCATCCACAATGTTAAAACAACAGTTTCACCACCATAAACAGCTTTCCCTATAACCTCATCATAGATGTTTTTTACTGCAAATTCATCTCCAATTTCAATAGAATACCTAATTATATTTTGAGGTAAAGCAATGTTCATACTAAATTCTTTAGGTTTAGTAGCAGGAAAATAATAGTTTGTTGATCTATTTGAAATTCTCAACTCAGGAAGCACAATATCGTTAGAAGGATAGATAAACTCACTTTCAGAGGTCATTCTAATTTGATATCCCTGACCAGGCTGCATATTCCCCATAGTATTTACATTATATTCAGGCCAGTAAACATTCCCTACAGCATCCTTAATTAATAATATATTCTCTGAAACACTAGCCATTACCTCAGAAACATCTGCAGCTTGTTTTCGTAAATATCCCAAGTAACTCCAACCTTCATTTAAAATCAAAGGATAATCTAAAGGATCTGCAATTTCACCGCGTACTTGAAGAGTATCATTTAAATTCATTTTTACTTTATAAGCCTTTCCTACAGTATGTTCTCCAATATTATTTAAATCCCACTCTGGCCAATAAACACTACCAAATTCATCCTTTGCCAAAAATAAATTATCGACAACAGGAGAAAACACCTCTGAAATATCAGGGGAGTTAGGAACAATATATGTAGAAATAAAATTCCAACCTTGTAAAAGTTTTAAGTCTTGTGCCATGGTATTTGATAAAGCTGTAATCCCACTAATTCCATCTACAACAAATAAATCCTTATTAGGCATGGTTAAATCATAGTCAACAATAGCCATTCGAGCCTCATTTAATGAAGCTTTCCAAGTCATCCATGTAAACTCTTCACCTAATTCCATTCCATTGTCTTCATTAAGCTCAGTTCCATAAACGGTCATAGTATTTGTTTCACCTTCCCACATCATCCTACCAGCACAATAATATTCACCATCATCAGACTGATAAAAAACACCCAGATAGTCCCCTATTTCAATTGGAGCATCATTAATCAAAATATTTGCAGAAGTAGGAATAAGAATGATATGATTGCTAGATGTAAATTCTATATCCCAATCAGGTTCTGTTGGAAGCGGATATTCACAAGAGCCATCATCAGTATTTGCAAGCTCATCAAAATTTAACGCTGTTGAATCGTTACAACCTAAAACTTCTTCCTCACAAGAACCATCATCGATATTTGCTTCTGAATTATAGTTCACTGCTGTTTCATCAGTACATCCAGAAAGAGCTATAATACAGGAGCCATCATCACTATTTGCATCTGGATTATAATTTAAAGCCAAAGCGTCTGTACATCCATATACGGCATCAATGCATGAACCATCATCTATAGAAGCTAATGGCTCATAATTAATAGCTGCCTCATCAGTACAACCAATACTAACATCTGCAACCTCAACATTTGCATATGCAATAAATGCTCCCGTGGTAGCAATAACATTCACGCTAACTTGGTAAGTTCCATTTTGTTGAAACTCATGAGTTGGGGCATCTACAGCAGTATATTCTGTTCCATCGCCCATATCCCATTGCAAATATGTTACTGAAGGAATGTCATTAATGATTGCCCAAAAATAAAAACTATTCCCAGAAAGCTGATCGTACTGAATAATTACAAGAGATTCATAATCACATGATCCATCCTCTTGATTTGCATTTGGATTGTAATTGTATGCTTCTGGTTCCATACAGCCCTCAACAACACTAACACAAGTCCCATCGTCTAAATTAGCATCTTCATCATAATTAAAAGCTAGGGGATCTGTACAACCACCTATAATACATGAACCATCATCATTGTTTGCTGTAGCATCATAATTAAGAGCCTCTGGATTTATACAACCAGAAATAATACAAGAACCATTTTCAGAGTTGGCTTCAGAATTGTAATTATCAGCATCTGGGTTTGTACAACCAAAAATAAAAGGTTCACAGGAACCATCATCAAGAGTAGCTAATACATTATAGTTAAATGCAGTTGGATCAGTACAACCTGGTATTTCTGTAACACTTTCAGCACCAGTAACAAAGGTTAAAGTATCGCTATGCGGAGATTCTCCACAAGGATTTTGAGCAACAACAGACCAATAATAAGGTGTTTCAGCAGCTAATAATACATCAAATGCATAAGAAGCTTCAGAAATATTTTCAATCGTGTGAATAATTGTTGTAAAAGCACTATCTGAAGCAATTTGTAATGTATAGTCAAAAGCTGTAACAACTTCTTCCCAAGTAAATGTAGGGGTTAAAGAAACACCTGCAAGCTCATCAGATGGGTTAATTAATTGAGGTGAAGTAGGAATATCATCAAAAACTTCTAATTCTAGATCTGTACTATGAACAATATCATCTGAAGTTGCTGTCACAGTAAAAGAAGAAGTGAAAGCAGGAGGAGGAATTGGAGATGAAATAGTAAGTGTCGCATTATCTCCTGGGTTAACTTGCTGTGGGTTAAAATCAATGATTAATCCAGGGACATTAATATCATGAGAAAGTGATACTGGATTATTAAAATCTAATATGGGATCTATTTGAATATCAAATACTGCCATCTCACCTGAACAAATGTTAAGAGATTCAGGGCTAATTGTCATAGTGAAATTTGGAGATGAAGATTCAACAATTTGAAATGTATTTGAAATATTAAAGAAAATGTTATCCGATCCTTTTACCTTTAATCTAGCTTGTGTAGTAATTTCATTAGGGCACAAAACATCAACACTTCCATTGTTAGGAACGCCTGTAAGCAATTCTTCAAATGTATTTCCACCATCTAATGAAAGGTAGATGTCTACCGTGGAACAACTTACAGGGGCTATATTAGTATTTGCTACATCCCATGTTACAGGATAAGTCATTCCATATTCCCAATCTTCAGAAATATCATTCACTAAAAATGGACCTGCTGCATCACTAACATCAAAATTCATTTGGTCGTAGCTTACACCTCCACTTCCCGCTCTATTATCTCTAACTGTAAGACGAAAGGTAAGGTCACGAGTATATGTAGGCATGTGCTCGCCAATCGTAGTTGATCCACTCAACAGATCTTGTAATCTAGGGAAAATACGTGTAGAAGAATTGGTAGGAGGCCAAGATCTAAATATAGGCTGGTTCCCAGATGGGTTTGTTAAATTATTATCAGAACTATTTGTAACAGGTCCCAAATCAAATTGCTCCCAACAATAAGTAAGCTCATCTCCTGCATCAATATCATTTCCCGAACCAATTAATTCAAAAGGAGTGCTAATAGGAATAGTAAAGCCTCCAACACCAGCATTTGCAACAGGAATATTATTTCCTGTTTCTATTTGTTCCGAACAATCTGTAATAAAATTCTCTCCATTTATATGTTCTGTAATCTCGTCAAATGAATGAGTATGGTAATAATCATCAGAATTGTTCTGAAGATTTGGAGAGCAAATACCAGCATAACCCATTATTGTTGATCCACTTCCAGGTTCGTATGCATGAATTCCACCTTCATTTCGTTCACAATCATTATTCTGAGGATGATTTCCTCCAAACTGATGTCCAATTTCATGAGCAACATAATCAATATCAAAAGGATCATTTATAGGATTATTGGTACCTGTTACTCCTTGAGCTTTATAATTATTATTACATACTGATCCTGAACTTGCAATACCCCCAGCTGTAGTTCCAACAACATGACCTATATCGTAATTTGAATTACCAATTACATCATCTACGGCATTTTGATTTTGACCAAGCATGGCAGCTGTATTTCCTGAATAAGGATCTGATGCGGCATCTGTGTATATAATCAAATCATTATTCTCTACTAAGATCAATCGAATAGATGCTTCACGTTCAAAAACACTATTTACCCGACTAATGGTTACATTAATTGCTGCTAGACCATCTTCCACAGAACCTCCATGAAAAGCTGTATATTCACCTGCTGCAGACATTGCTGTCCTGTAGGTTCTTAAAACATCTCCTGATTGGCCCGAAGCTCTATTACGTGGAAGTAAATCACTTAAGGATTCATCAACAATACACTGAGAAGCTCTTTTTTTAGTATTTGTAGCATAAAAATCTTCTTTGTAATATGTAATACAATATTCGGTATTATTTAAACTGTACGGATCAATGTATACTGTTCCAGATACTGAAATAATCATAGCATGAAAACCATTATGATCTATGGTCATACGAAGAGTCGAAGTACGATCATCAAGACCTTGACCTAAATAAGATTTAATTGCAGGGAATTTTTGAGCTAAATTTTCATGCATCATACTAGATTCAACAACTGAAAACTTCTGCATTTCACCATTAGGCATAGGTAATTCAATAATTAATCCTTCACGAATAATGTCTACAGTAAATTCTTTTGGAGCTTGCGATAAGATCTCAGATAAATTATTAATATCAAGAGCATATGTCTTGTATTTTGCCGGAATAATATACCTCTCAGATGAAGTTGGTATAGAATTATTTACTACCTCTTGCCAAACATTTTGGGAACTTGCACTATTTGTAAACAGAAATAAAAATGATAAAAAAAGTACCATTTTAAACAGATGATTGTTCTGCTTCATAATATTATCGTTATAAATTAATTATGTTTCTATAATCGGTTGTGAAGTTACAAAAGAAATGCCAAATTTTAATTTGATTATTTTTATCAATTATATTATATCTACACCATTTCGTTATTTATCTTGTTTATCACCAAAAATTACATTCATAATTTTTTACTCCATTCACTATATAATAGATTGAAAAAACGACATTAAATTAATGTTAATTAATAATTTAAAATTCATATAATCAGGTTTTTAAGTAATTTAAATAAATTATAAATTTAATTATATTTAATCAAATAAAAAATTCATAAAAAAAGATTAGAATTAAACAAACAGACAATTAAATACTAGTAATTAAATAAAGAATTATAAATTTGAAATAATACTTACTCGACAAAATAAATAAATACATGCAAGAAAAATCACTAAAAAACATTTTAATACTATTTATCTCAGCTTACCTCATTTATATCCTTAGTGATGTTCTGACACCTTTTTTAATTGCATTATTTATTGCATACTTAATAAACCCATTTATTTCATTTATTCAAATTAAGGCAAAAATTAAAAATAGAGGCCTTGCAGTTGGAACTGGCATAATAATTACCATATCCCTCTTAACAGCTTTATTTTTAATCTCTATACCCACAATCAATAAGGAATTTGAAAGAGCATCCGTTTTGATTAGTGAATATGCTGAATTCATCCCGCCAATTCCAACTGAAATAGAAAATCAACTTCAAAAATTTACAGAGTCGGATTATGCTAAAGAAATTATAAACAATAAAAACATTAATGAAACACTAAATAAAATAGCACCATTACTAAAAAGCCTATTCTCAGAATCATTAGATTTAATTTTTGGAATATTTGGATTACTTCTAATCCTACTCTACCTAATATTTATTCTTTTGGGTTACCCTAAATTTAGCACCTCATGGATTAACTGGGTTCCAAAAAAACACAAATCTATAGCTAAAGATATTTCAACAGACCTAAACATTGGAATGCGATCTTATTTTAGAGGACAAGCTATTATAGCATCTATTGTTGGGGTCTTATTTTGTATTGGATTTAAACTAATTGGTCTTCCTATGGCAATATTTCTTGGCCTAACTATTGGACTACTCAATCTTATCCCATACCTGCAAATTCTTGGATTTATCCCCGCTTTTTTACTCTCCATACTTCACGGCATGGATACCAATCAAAATATATGGATATCTCTTGGGTTTACATTACTCGTATTCATAATTATCCAACTAATTCAAGAACTTATTCTCATTCCAAAAATAATGAAAAAAGTAACTGGCCTTCACCCAGCCATCATTCTATTATCACTCTCAATTTGGGGAAGTTTGTTAGGATTAGCAGGCTTAATTATTGCTTTACCAATATCGACATTAATCATATCATACTACAAAAGATATCTTTCTAAACTATCCAATTAGCTCTTTGCAAGACTGTTTAGATTTTAAAACAATATCAACTAAAGAAACACCATACATGTAATTCCCAAGGATAGTGAGGTTTCTAGGGGCTAATTCCTCAATCTGACTTACTAAATCTAGGTGACCTATATTGAACTGAGGAATTGCTTTATCAATAATTCTTTGCGACTCTATTTCCATGAAAAAATTTTCACCAAAAACTCGTTCTAAAAAACATTTTGACTCCCCTATTAAATCCAAACTCTTTAATTTATCTGGTGTATAACGTGCTCCTCCTAACATCACTGTATTAATAGCAAATTTTGATTCAAATTGCTCAGGAAAAGTATTTGAGTTAGCCACCATTCCTAAAACTACTGAATCTTCCTTAGAAGGGACAAGAAAACCAAATCCATCAAAGTCAAAATTAGCTTTAAGTGTTTTAAAATTTAAAACTCCCACAGAGGAATACTTAATATTATTTAGCTTACTACTAAGTTTATTTGGCACATACTTAGCTAAAGCATAAGCAGGAATTGTAGAAATTAAATGATCAAACTTATTCGTCTTTCCATCAATAGCAATTGATGGCTTTGAATTAAAATCAATAGACTCTATCTGAGCTCCAAAATTAATATGACCCCTAAGTTGATCTCGTAAAGCATCAATAAGTACTTGTATCCCACCTCTAAAACTAAATAAAGCTTTAGAAGTAACACTTTTTGAATATACTTTAGACTCTAATGGAGTAGCACGATAAGTAAGCAAAGATTTAATAATTGAGCCATTTCCTGATTCTAATTTCTTTAATAGAGGGAACGCTGCGGAAAGACTCATCTTTTCAATATCTCCTGCCCATATACCACTAACCAAACTATCAAAGAATAATTCTCTAAATTCTTTACCAAAATGCCGATCTACAAAGTCTGCAATAGTTTCATCTTCAGTTTTTTCTTTAGCTTTTAAGTCTTTGCTTATAGCTTTTAAAAATAACTTTAAATAGGGAGAAGTTAAAAAAGAAAATATGGAATGAGGTAAGGACTGTAGACTGCCATCATGATATATATATCTTTTTTTTGCTTTATTATCAGCAAAAACAAGTTCATTCCAAAGTCCTAAATCTTCAACAAGCTCTAATAAAACCTGACCACTTCCCTTAGGGCGAATGCCCCGAGGGCCCCACTCAATAACATAGTCTTCTTTTTTTTCTGAATCGATAACACCTCCCACCCTAGAATCTTTCTCAAAAATCTCAAAATCAATTTGAGGATGATATTTCTTCAAATAATACCCAAATGATAAACCTGAAATTCCTGCACCTAATATTGCTATTTTATTTACCTGCATAATTATAAAGCTATAACACCATTTATTTTAGATGACTTAATATAAATATCAATAATCTCATCCACACTTAACATAACCTCTTTCACACTAATAGAAACATAATTCCCTTTAGAAGATTCAGTAAGCCTTATCTGAGCTCTTTTAGAATTAAATAACGACTCTATTTGAGCTATTTTATGTACATCTGATTTAACAATAAATTTAAATAGGTAAAGAGTTGGAAAAGATAAATCTCCTAGCTTTTCTCTCAAACCATTAAAATCTTGATTCATAAAGTAATTTTCAACAAAAATACAAAGCATCTTGAAAATAAGGTAGAGCAAAGGGTTTTTTCTACATTTGTTTTATGAATAAAAAAGTTGTCATATCAGGAGCACCAGGAACAGGAAAAACCAGCGTCATAGAAGAACTCTCAAAAAGAGGCTATACATGCCATCCTGAAATTTCTAGAGAAATTATTAAAGAGCAAATTGCTACAAAAGGATTTATTACTCCATGGCAAGACCTAGTTGAATTTAGCAATATTGTTATTAAGCAAAGAAAAAACCAATACCATCAAGCAACATCTAATCTTGATTTTTTTGATAGAGGAATTATTGATGCAATTGCCTATTTAAACAAAGAAAATACTCCAATAAAAAAAGAATGGCAATCTATTGCAAATCATCACAAATATTACGAGAAGGTCTTTATTACTCCTCCATGGAAAGAAATATATGTTAATGACAATGAAAGAAAAGAAGACTTTGAAAGTACCATTGAAATCCATCAATGTATGATAAATGCGTATGAATCATTTAATTACAAAGTAATAATTGTTCCTAAAATGAGTATTAATGATCGATTGAATTTCATTTTAAAAGAAGTTGAATAACCAAAGCAAACAAAAAATATTAAAAAAATACTGGGGCTTTGATTCATTTAGACCAAAGCAAGAAGAGATTATTAACAGTATTTTATCTAAAAAAGATACTCTTGCACTACTCCCAACGGGTGGGGGGAAATCTTTATGCTACCAAATCCCTGCAATTATTATGGAAGGAGTGTGTTTAGTAATTTCACCACTCATAGCTTTGATGGAAGACCAAATATCTCAACTACAAAAAAGAAAAATTAAAGCTGTAGGATTAAGCAGTAAATTAAAGACTAGGGAAATTGACATAATACTCGACAATTGTATTTATGGTAATACAAAACTACTTTACCTATCCCCTGAAAGATTGCAATCAGAAATGGTTCTTGAGCGTATCAAAAAAATGAAAATCAGTTTTGTTGCAGTAGATGAGGCTCATTGTATCTCGCAATGGGGTTATGACTTTAGACCTTCTTACCTTAAAATATCAGTCTTACGTGAATTAAAGCAAAATATTTCTATTCTAGCTCTTACTGCAACAGCAACAAAAGAGGTCTCTAAAGACATCCAAGAAGAATTAAATTTTAAAAAAAGAAACCTTATAAAAAGCAGCTTTAAAAGAGATAACTTAGCTTATATGGTTTTAGAAGAAAACCATATTCTTGATCGAATAAAAAAAATACTTGATAAAATTAAAGGTTCTGCAATAGTATATGTTAGAAGTAGAAAAAAAACACATGAACTTAACTCTGAGCTTACCAAAATGGGAATACATTCTCTAATTTATCATGCAGGATTACCAATTGATCAGCGTACTCAAAACCAAAAAAAATGGTCTAGTAATAAAGCTAGAGTTATGATAGCCACAAATGCATTTGGAATGGGTATTGACAAACCTGATGTGCGAATAGTCATTCATCTTCACCCTACAGACTCTATAGAATCATACTTTCAGGAAGCAGGAAGAGCTGGCAGAGATGGAAAGAAATCATACGCAATTAATTTATACCAAAAACAAGAGCTAGAAAACTCATTAACAAGATTTGAAGAGAGCTACCCTTCCCCTAAAGATGTTAGATCTATCTACCAAAACCTTGCAGATTATTTACAAATCTCTATTGGAGATGGCTTTGAAGAATCCTTCAATATAAATACACAAGATTTCATAACACGCTTTAAACTAAATAAATTTAATTTTTCTAGAGCATTGAGTATTTTAGAAAAAGAAGAAATTATTGAATGTAATTTTTCAACCAATACTTCATCAAAAATTCAATTTATAAAGCCATATAAAACTATTATTAACTATAACTCATCAAATAAAGGTAAATTAAAATTACTACAAACTATTTTAAGACTTTATCATGGTGTATTTGATGAGCCAACAGATATAGTAGAAAGAGATTTAGCAATTTCACTTGAAGAAAGCAGTACTAATATCAACAAGATGTTACATCAGTTTCAAAAAGAAGATATCTTAAAGTACGAGCAAAAATTACCTATTGGTAAAATCACATTTAAATCTGCAAGATATAAAACAGAGCACTTACCTTTATCCAAGACTCATTTTAATGAGCGAAAGCAGATCTTAATCAATAAAATTCGAAGTATGAATGAATATTTAGTTAACACAACCTTCTGTCGATCAAAAATATTATTAAACTACTTTGGAGAAATTCAAACTAATTATTGTGGGATATGCGATGTGTGTATACTTAATTCAATAAATGAAAATGAATTTAAAAAAGTGATTTGTACTGAACTATTTAATGAATTAAAAAAAAATCCAATTGATATCAGTATTTTTATAGGCAAATACAGTAAAATAAAAGAGCCGTTCATTATAGATACTATTAATGAACTTTTATCAGAACAAAGAATTAAGAAAACTGGCAAAATTTTAAAATTAAATGAGGAGTAATAAAAATATTATTTTCATGGGAACTCCAATTTTTGCTGTGGAGTCACTAAAAAAAATACACCAAAGTGGATATAATATCTCAGCAGTTATTTGCCCTATCGATAAACCAGCTGGAAGAGGCCAAAAACTAACTTCCTGCGAAGTCAAAAAATATGCTCAATCTCAAAATTTTAAAATATTACAACCCAAAAGCCTGAAGGATGAAGAATTCATAAAAAATTTAAAAACAATTAATGCCGATATATTTGTTGTAGTTGCCTTTAGGATGCTCCCTAAAGAAGTTTGGTCAATACCAAAATATGGAACTTTTAATATTCATGGTTCATTACTGCCAAACTATAGAGGGGCAGCTCCTATAAATTGGGCTATTATAAATGGCGAACATACAACAGGAGTTACATCATTTTTAATAAATGAATCCATTGACTCTGGGGCAATTATACTCAAAAAAAAATGTAGTATTGGTCCAAAAGAAACAGCTGGAGATATTCATGACAAGCTAATGGTATTAGGATCAAATCTAGCTGTAGAAACTTGTGATGCTATTCTTAATAATAAGATAAATCCTATTCCACAAAAAGAACATGAAAACCTTTATAATGCTCCAAAACTTTATAAAAACAATTGCAAAATAGATTGGAATAAATCAACCATTGAAATATATAATCTAATTAGAGGCCTTAGCCCATACCCTTCTGCTTGGACAAACTTTACATCACCTACAAATGAGTTAAAATCAATTAAAATTCACCAAGCTTTATATAAAATAGAATTCCACAATAAAAATATTGGAGAAATTGAAACCAATAAAAAAGAAATGAAAATATATACTAGAGATGGTTTTATAAATATTTTACAGATACAAATTCCAGGAAAAATAAAAATGCATATAACATCTTTTCTAAATGGACTTAATCATAAATCATATAAAAAAGCCCTATAGGGACTGCTAATATTAGTTTTTACATGATTTTCTTGTAAGTTTATCAACATTTACTCTTATTTATTAACAAAGCTACTGTTTTTAAGGCCTCTGACTTGCTCAGTACCTACAATGGTATATATTTGTATCGCATTCATTAAGTTGAATTTAATGTTTAACCCTAAAATTATTACTTATTATGAACAAATCAGAATTAATCGACTCTATGGCCAGCCATGCTGGAATTTCTAAAGCTGCTGCTAAAAGTGCATTAGATGCTTTTACAGGTTCTGTTGCTTCAACTCTTTCTAAAGGTGGTAAAGTTGCTTTAGTTGGCTTTGGATCATTTTCTATTTCAAGAAGAGCTGCAAGAGATGGACGTAATCCTCAAACTGGAGCAACCATTAAAATTGCTGCTAAAAACGTTGTAAAGTTTAAAGCAGGCGCTGACTTAAGTGGAAAAGTAAACTAATAAATACTTTCTTCAGAAAAATAGAACCTCGCAATTGCGGGGTTTTTTTATATCATAATTTCAAGACCATCATATGCCATATAAACATTATTTGGTAAAACTTTAGATACATCTTCATGCTTTCCCATAAAATGACTAATGTGCGTTAAAAAGGCCTTTTCTGGCTTTACATAGCTAATAAGATCTAGAGCCTCTTTAAGATTAAAATGAGAGATATGGCTCTCTGTCCTTAATGCATTAATAACTAAAGTTTTTGTACCCATTATTTTATTCATTTCTTGTGAAGAAATAGTTTTTGCATCTGTGATATAGGTTAAGTCATCTATTCTATAACCTAAAACAGGCAATTTATAATGCATTACCTCAATTGGTTGAAAAGTATGATCGCCTATAACAAAAAAATTATTCTTACTAATAAGGTGTATTTTTACCTTTGGAACTCCGGGATACTTAGAATTTTTAAATACATAAGGATATTCTCTATAAAGAGCATTTTTAACATTATAATCACAATAGACATCCATGTCTTTTTTATGCTTAAAATTAAAAGCTCTAACATCATCTAAACCAGATAAATGATCTTTGTGTTCATGCGTAAATATCACAGCCCTTAAATCTTGTACCTTATGCCTAAGCATCTGCTGTCTAAAATCAGGGCCTGAATCAATGACATAATTAAATCCATCAATTGTAATCATTGCAGAAGTCCTTAGTCTATTATCTTTAATATCATTAGACATACATACACTACAATTACAAGCAATTACAGGAACTCCTTGGGATGTACCTGTACCAAGAAAGGTCAATTTCATAAGTCAAATTTAATTATTCTTTAATAAATCTTATAATAAATTTTTAGTTAGGTTTGGCTATGTTATATACTCCATTTACATTTGCTATACAAACAAACTTATTATTTTAAATGAAAGGCATAGTTTTAACCCCTGCACAAAAAGCATTAGAAGTAAATCTAAACCCTGATATTTATGGAACATTTGCTGAAATAGGAGCAGGTCAAGAAGTAGTTCGTCATTTCTTTCGAGCAGGAGGAGCTTCTGGTACAATTGCTAAAACAATGTCGGCCTATGACAAAGATTTTAGTGATGCCATTTATGGGAAAGAAGAACATGGTAGGTATGTTTGTGAATCAAGATTAAAAAAAATGATTGATCATGAATATGGTTTAATCATTAAAAGACTTGATAGAGTAAAACATCCGAACAAAAGATTCTTTTCTTTTGCTAATAATGTTGCTACAATTAATTTTTCTAAAACCAATGATGGTCATGGATGGATGGCCCTTCGTTTTCAACTACAACCAGATTCTAAACCAAATGATGTAATACTTCATTATTTACTGCATGAAAGAGAAGCAAAACAACAACAAGAAAGCGCAGGAATACTTGGAGTAAATCTTATGTATGGATGCATGTTTCATTCTGACAATCCAAAATATTTAATAAAACAATTGTTTGAAAATATTAATAAAGGATCCGTTGAAATTGATATGATTCAATTAAATGGGCCTGACTTTGATTATTTAGACAATAGATTACTCAGTTTATACCTGGTTAAAGAAAGAATGACAGATGCAGTTATTTTTAGTCCAGATGGTATTAATTTACAACCATCTGATGTACTTTATAAAAAAAACATTTTAGCCATAAGAGGTAGTTTTCGACCTGTAACAAAGGTAAACATTGACATGATAAAAAATGGCTACAATAAATTTATACTTGAGAATAAAGTTAAAAAAGAAGACTTACAGGTTCTTTTTGAAATTACATTAAGTAATTTAAGTACTGATGGTGAAATTGATGAACAGGACTTTCTAGATAGAGCAGACATCTTATGTTCCCTTGGACAAACTGTTCTAATATCTAATTATAAAAGGTATTACATACTTCTAGATTACTTTAGCAGATTTACCAAAAAAAGAATGGGTATTATTCTAGGTGTCCCAAATCTCAAACAGATTTTTGAAGAAAAATACTATAGACATTTAAGTGGTGGGATATTAGAAGCATTTGGACGGATGTTTAATAGAGATTTAAAAATTTATTTATACCCCTACCAAAAGCAAAAAGATGGAGAAATTACGAATTCAAAAACACTAGAAATTCATCCCAGATTTAGATCTTTATTTGATTACCTAATCTATAATAATAGAATCGTTGACATCGGCTATGATCCTGATGTATTACATATCTTCTCTCCAGTAGTTCTTAGAATGATCAAAAATGGAGTTAAAGGCTGGGAAAACCTTGTTCCTGCTTACGTAGACAATATCATTAAAGAAAAGAAATTGTTTGAATACAAAGGTTAAGAAACGTAATTTAGAAAACTAAGAATTGACGTAATTGGTTTTCCAGTAGCAGAACAGTTTCCTTATCGTCCAATACTCCATCCTGATTAATTAATTTTTTTATCTCAGAAATTTTTGGTTTCAAGGAAAAAACTTCAGCACGTAGATGGTGAAAAAGTCCAGTTAAATGCTCCATACCTCTTAAATTCCCTGCTCTTCCTGAAGAAACACCTACTAAGGCTACTTTTTTTGTCTCAACTGGGCCTTTCCCTATACAATCCATAAAAGCCTTAAATATCCCTGGATAACTTCCATGGTATTCGGGTGAAACGACAATAAATCTATCTGCAAGAACAAGATACTTATCTACAATTTTGATGAAAGAATCTGTAGAAGCACCAAAAGAATTTGTAAACATGAAATCATTTGGTAAATCACGCAAATCAAGTATTTGATTTTCAACCCCATTTTGATTCAAAAGTTTACTATATAAATTAGATACAACAAAAGTCATACTATTATTTCTATTCGTTGCAGAAAAAATCGTGATCATATCGTTGAAAATTGCTTATAAAATGTTCATAAATATGCTTGTGAGTATCGAAACATAGGAGTGACATTTTGTACTTTTATCATGCAAAAATAGTTAAAATTTTTCACTGGATGGCCAAAGTTATAGCAATAGCAAATCAAAAGGGAGGAGTTGGTAAAACTACCACATCTGTAAACCTAGCTGCTTGCTTAGGAATATTAGAGAAAAAAGTTTTACTTATTGACGCAGATCCTCAAGCAAATGCTACTTCTTCTTTAGGAATAAATTCCCAGCAAAAACATTCAGGAACTTATCAGTGTATTGAACATAAATTGAATGCATTAGAGTGTATTCAAAAATCTTCAAGTCCAAATGTAGATATTATGCCATCAGATCTTGATTTGGTAGCTGCAGAAATTGAACTAGTAGATAAGGATTCTAGAGAGTTTATGCTTAAAAAAGCATTAAGTACAATTAAAGAAGACTATGATTATATAATTATAGATTGTGCACCATCACTAGGTTTAATTACCATAAATGCTTTAACTGCTTCAGACTCTGTTATTGTGCCAATTCAATGTGAGTATTTTGCACTTGAAGGCCTCGGTAAATTAATGAATACAATAAAAAGTATTCAAAAAATTCAAAATCCTAAATTAGATATTGAAGGGCTATTGTTAACCATGCATGACTCTAGACTAAGACTATCAAATCTTGTTATTGATGAAGTGAAGACTCACTTTCAAGACATGGTATTTAAGACCATTATACAAAGAAATGTTCGTCTAAGTGAAGCACCTAGTTATGGTGAAAGTATTATCATGTATGATGCTAGCTGTAGAGGAGCAATAAACTATCTAAACCTTGCTCAAGAGTTTATCGACAAAAATGAATCAGCAGCATAAATATGGCAAAACAAAAAAAAGCTTTAGGAAAAGGGTTATCTGCAATACTTAGTAACCAAAGTGCAGAAATTACATCAAGAAAAAAAATGACAATATCATCGGTAGTATCTAGCTCTATGTCTGATATTGCTATAGATACAATACAAATTAATCCATTTCAACCTAGAACACATTTTCATCAAGAAAGCCTCGAAGAATTAGCCAAATCAATTAAACAACTTGGCGTAATTCAACCCATAACAGTGCGAAAGCTTGAATATGAGAAATACCAAATTATTTCTGGTGAACGAAGATTTAAAGCAAGTAGAATTGCTGGTTTAAAAACAATTCCTGCATACATACGAAATGCAAATGATCAGGAAATGTTAGAAATGGCATTAGTTGAAAATATTCAACGACAAGATTTAGATGCTATAGAAATTGCGATGAGCTATGATTTATTAATCAAAGAATGCCAAATTACGCAAGAAAAATTAAGTGATCGAGTTGGAAAAAAAAGATCTACCATCACAAATTATTTAAGATTATTAAAATTAAATCCTATCATTCAAGCAGGAATAAGAGATAAAATGATTGGTATTGGACATGCAAAATCCATTGCAAATATTGAAGATGAAAAAAAACAATTAGAACTTTATAAGCGTATTTTAACTGATGAACTTTCTGTACGAAAGACAGAACTGCTAGCAAATAAAATAAAGTCCTTATCTGGAAAGACAAAATCAAAATCAAAATCAACACAAGACACATCTCCTTTCTCTTTTTACGTTCAGCAAATTTGTGCTGCGCTTGAAGAGAAAACAAACTGCAGCACAGGAATTAAAATCCAAAAAAATGGAAAAGGAAAA
>MDTB01227666.1_pt1 | contig 17970 bp, 9 predicted proteins | sample 811161 | NCBI WGS metagenome assembly MDTB01 (sample SAMN05326650, study PRJNA326480) | marine metagenome | isolation source: seawater | place: Mediterranean Sea | collected 2009
ATTAGTACTTCATCATGAACTTTACGCAAGCGTAGCGCTTATTGTTGCTTGTTTATACTTAGCACTGCACCACTACAACATTGATGACAATATCAGCGTGGTTGCAAGTTTAGTGGCAGGTTATTTAATTCGAATGGCATCGGTACGCTTTAAATGGCGCTTACCAACATTTAATTTATTAGAACCCGCTAATTTAAATAATGAGCAATAAACGCTGAGGTTAACTTTCCTCTGCCCTTGCGCTTTTAAAGAGCTCTATTACTTTGCGGGCTAACAAACTAACCACAAAAAGAACTCCCAAAGCAAAACACAGTATGCTCAAGGGCATAAACAAGCTTTCATGTAGAACACCATTATGATCAACATATTGATACACACTGTTTTCTATCAGCATAAAACCCGTGCCAAGCAATAAAAAGCAAACACTTAATGTGGCTGTTTTGTTTGTAAAAAAGCGCATAATCTATCCATAAATATTTTATTAAATTGTCAGAATAGCAGTTTGAATGAGCGAATATTAATCTACAGTATCGGTTAGGAGAGCAAGAAACTTTTCTAAGTCTTTGGAAGTTACATTTGGTGCTTGGCTAGCGACCATCGCATCAAAATAATTTTGACCTAGCTCCTTAAAGTCTGTTTTCGATTCTTTTGCTGACACTGGTAATGATGCCATCGCAAAAAATGCTAATATTAATAGTTTTTCATTAAATACTCCTTTATCTGAAATTCACATAAAGCCCCGCGCATGAGCGCGAACTTATGAGAGTCGCAGGGGCCGCAGGCCCAGTATGACGCGGATTGTTATAACTCAACGAACTCGATCTTGAACTCTGTTGGTGAAATACTTGCCTGCTTGACCACCACGTTTTCATATTTCGAACTAAGAACGTTGAGCAGCTGATCTTTTTTTCCATACGCGCCCCTAAGATGACTTCTTTGACCGCACTTTTTGGAAAGTTAAAAAGGTGTATAGGGTACATATCCACCTTAATCACTCTGTTTGAGTCGCTTTATACAGCACACATACGCCACTCTTGCTCATAAAACCAATCTTCAGATTTAACTAAGAGGAGTTCAACTCCAGTAAGCTCCATTACTCGTTTTGTCGGTCTATCTTTCGCATATTCTACTTTTCGAAGATGATAAAGCTCATCTCTATCGCTTCGTTTTTGATTGAAGAACGGATTGTTATCGTCAAATCCTATGCAAAATCCTGTATGTGAACGGACATAGTGCGCCCACATAAGTAAATTGCTGTTTTTTTCCGTTAGCGAAAGAACTCCGATTATTTCGTTTGATTTTTCATCAAAAGTTTGGGCAACTACGCCACCCATGGCTGAAAACGGTTTGTTTATTTCCGGCCAATATTGACCGTAGTTTTGTCTTGTTAAAGCTTCTAACTGAGCTGGCGAAATTAATTTGCTTAACTCAGGGGATATTTCTAACTCAGTTTTAATTAAACTCTTGATTTTGCTTTCGAACACTTCGTCCATTTCTTCTTTTGAAGCCAAAGTTGAAATGACAGGTTTAAACTCAAAAGGATCATTAAAGTCAGCTGGCTGTGTAAAGCGAATAAGATTCTAATCTAAAACATCAATTCTATCTGGAGCTAGGTATTTAAATAGCACAGCGCCCTCCTTGAGTTTTAACAATTTTATAGTGCGCTCTCGTCGCGTATATTTCTGCGAACGTCACGCTAATCTATTTATTAATTACTTTTTAACAAATAACCTAACCATTGCCAGCTGTAATTTTTTTCTTGGTACTAAATATAAGACTAAAGAAGGAAATGCGCTCGTCTCGCATTTTCATGATAAGCGCCATGACGCCAGAAGAAATTAAGCGACTTATGACTCATTAAAAGCGCTGTAACATGGGGGTAATGCAATAAGAGCACTTTTACCAAAAGGGGCTTACGTATGTTAACCCCTTTTATGTGTATTTTATTTATAGTGTGTTATTCAGTAACAACAAACCATAGCCAGCGAGTTGCTCGCCATTGAGATCGTGTTGCCAGTTAGGCGTTAACCCACCGCGTTTAATACTGCTAATGCTTTGTGCGTTAGCGGTTAAGTTAAGCACAAACATACTTTTACTGCCGTTTAACTCGCGGGTTATTTCAACTAGGCCGTTGTTGTGTTGCGTTAATTCATAACTGCCTTTAATACCAAGCTCTGGGCGCTGTTTTTTTAGTGCGATTAAGTGCTGATATAAACGCCACAGTGAATCAGATTGTGCTTGTTGAGTTTTTACATTGCGATCAGCAGTATTAATTTGCTGTGCTAAATATTCAGGCCACCACTGGGTGTAGTTATCACCAAACAGTTCAGCCTGCTCAACCCAACTTGTTTGAGCTTGAGTAAAGCCAGCTTCATTGCTGTTATCCCACTGCATTGGCGCGCGTTTATACACATCATGACCTGTGCCACCTTGTGTTAGGCCAATCTCTTCACCGTAATAAATATACGGCGTGCCAGGAGAGCTAAATAACATGGCGGCGGCAAGTTTTGCTTTATCGTCGTGCTCTGCAAGTTGATAAGCCACACGTTCTTGGTCGTGATTAGTTAAAAACGGTGCAAAAAAATCAAGTGGTGCAGTTGAATCAATACGCTGCTGTAAATTTTGTTTGAGCACATTTGCATCAACTTTACTGACTTGTTGATTAGATTGCATGGTGCCAAATTGCGCTTCACCACTGGCATCGGGTTTTAATAGGCCCAGTATTTTATAGCCCACTTCAAAATCAAAGCCTTGATCAAGCCCTTTACCTTCGCCAAAGTATTTTGCTGCAACGGGAATGTCAGCCCAAGCTTCACCCACCAAATATGCCTCAGGGTTTACACTTTTTACATACTGATTAAAGTGCTGCCAATATGCAATGGTTTCGTCGGTATCGGCTTGCGCATCTGCGCCACCTTCCATTGCAAAACGTACTGCGTCTAATCTAAACCCTGCAACGCCTTTATCAAGCCAAAACTTAGCCATTTTTTCCATTTCGGAAACAACATCAGGGTGGCGTAAGTTCAAGTCAGGTTGGCTTGCTCCAAACGCACCATAGTAATACTGCTGACGTGTTTCATTCCAATGCCATACTGCGTCGGGTTGGTCGTTATTACTCCATGCGTGGCCCCAGCCACTTCCGGCTTTTGGTATATCGTCGCGCCAAATAAAGTAATCTGCATAAGGGGCTTGTTGTTTTGCTGAACGCTGAAACCATTCATGATTACTTGATATATGGTTTATAACTAAATCAAGTATGACTTTCATGCCTTTGTCGTCAGCGGCTTTTATAAAGGCTTCAAACTCTGCCATGCTGCCGTAGTCGTTTTCTACTTGGTAAAATTCAGTAAAATCATAGCCATGATACGACGGTGCTTCAAACATCGGGGTTAACCACAATGCATTTACACCGAGGTCTTGTAGATACGGGAGCTTTTGGGTCATACCGTTAAAATCGCCATGGCCATCAGCATCGCTGTCGTAAAAGCTGCGTGGCCAAATTTGATAAAATACCGCATTTTGCCACCAAGGCGTTGCGTGTTGCTCAGTATTTAATTGCGATGTTTCGGTGTCATTCGTGTTGTTATTTAATGATGGTGCGCTTTGGCAGCCTGTTAGCATGATTGCTAATGCTAATGCGCTCAAGGTAAATGTTTTCATTTCAGCCTCGTTATTATTGTAATAAATAACATAGCCGTATTTTACTATGGCTATGTTAATTAACCTGAACTGCGGATAGTTTGTGGTTATTTTAGTGCTTTAGTTATCACCGGATAATGATCCCATACTTGTTTGTCGCTTAGTGAGCGCACTAGCTTAACGTATTCAGCATGCGTCCACGCCAGTGGTGTGGCCGAGTTTGTACCCTCGCCTAACGTGTATCCTGCTTTATTTACGCCCACGCCATCCCATACTTGTTCTGGTAGCATCATGCCTTCGTTAGCAAATTGCTCTAGCCCTTTTACATAGCTATTTTTAATAGCCTGCTGTTTAGTTGCATCTAAGGTATTATTGGCATTCGCGGCGGCAATTTCGTAATGACCACGTTCACCGGTAAAAAATGGCCAAACTCGCCCACGTTGACCTGGACTATTTTTTCCACCTTGCGCATAGTTAGCGCCCGTTACTTCGTCTTCACCGTATCCGTCGTTACCATAGCGGCGGTAGCCTGCAAATGTGCCGCTGCCATCAGTAAACTCAAAGCTGTATTTAACTTGTAGGTTATCGATGAGCGTTTCATCGTCGTACTCTGGGAGTGTTTTTACTATGCTAGGCGATAGTGCATCACGAACGCCATAGCGAACGAGCTCTAAAAATCCACCATCGAGAATTTGCTTTTTATTAAAGCCTTCACGCCCATTATTAGCGTTAATTTTAGTATTTGAATTGGCGTCTTTGTCTTGGCCAATGCGAATAAAATACTCGCCGTCTGAAGCGTTTGATTCTAAATTACCTTCGGTGGTAAACATCATGCTTTCTATATCGGCGTTGTAACTTTTTGCTGTTGCAAGGTAGCGTTTAGCATTTACCTCATCACCTGCCATTTTTGCAATATCAGCGGCGGTAATTAAACCGGCAATAACAGCAGCGGTGGTTGATGGCGAATACCCTTCTTGCTCTTCCCAGCGCTCTTGTTGTGTGGCCGGTGGTGTTATTTGTGTGTCGTTCCATAAAATTTTAGCAAGGCCGCCGTCCACTAAAAAATCAGCCGCGGGCTTTAACATACGCCCATACCAATCTGTGAGCTCGCCATCAGTTAATACACCTGCTTGGTGAAGCTTCCACGCTAGCATAATCGGCATCGCGGTTTGATCAAGCTGCACGCCTACCCACTCAAGCTCGCCATCAACATGCGTTTTTTGTAAAAACCAGCCTGTATCGCCATTATTACCCGGCGTTTTACTGTTCACTTGTACTTTTTCAAGGTATTCGAATGCGGTTTTTGCAGTGTGGGTATCGCCCATGGCCATAAATGCCATCGCCACTTGGTAAAAGTCACGTACCCATACGGCTTTATAACCGGTAGAGCCTGTTTTAGCCGACACCGTTTCGCCCCATGGGTTTGAAAGCGACGCGATTAACGCACCGGCATGAGTTTTGTCTTCTTGCGCTTTTAGCACCATGGCACTGGTGTATAACAACTTGCCATTGTCGGTAGTATCATCAACAAGGCTTGCAAGAGGTGCCAAACTGCTAAGGTAATCTTGCCAACCAATGGCATCGCCTTTACCATTGTAGTTATCAAGTACCGTTTGATAACCACGGGCTAAACTTGCTTGGCCTTGTTTAAAGCTGGCTTGCTCGCTTTTGCCAAAGCTAAGGGTTAAATCAAACTGACTATTTTTGCCAATTTCACCCAGCTCTGCCAATAAACTAATATTACCTGATTGATCACCGGTATTTTTATAAACACTGCTAAGCTGCTGGGTTGTTTTAAGGTCGCTTAAACCATCACTCACACCTGTAAAACCAACACTAGTTTGTTTAAAAGGTTGTGCGCTTTGTAACGATAAATAATTATCATCTTGCCAGGCAACAAGGCCTTGCTCTGTTACTTTTGCAAAATCATCTAGGCCATTATTGTCAATGTATGGGTTAACATTAACAAAGGCTTTTACGCCTTCAAGCTCGGTATTAAAAATACTGCGTACAAATAACGTTTGCCCATCTGGATCGGTGAATATGTGTTTTTCGAGGCTAAAGCGCCCTTGCTTATCTTTGCTTGTTACTTTGTAAGCAAGCGATAATGGCCGCCCTGCTTGGTCTTTGTATAAGTAATCAATGCTTACGTCTAAATCATCCGCTTCTGTGACTGTAAAGTCTTTACCCACCACTATAAATTGCATGTCTTTAATTTGTGCTTGGTGAATTAAACCAAACATGGTTTCGGTGATCATGCCTTTGGCAATCGAAAACCATACTTTTGATACAGGGCCTGTTGCGGCATTGTCGCTATAAGCCCCCTGTTGGTATTGCTCAAATGACGTACCAATTCCTGTTTTACCTGAGTATGCCCAAAATGGCTCTGCACCTGGTGCCCCCGGTGCGCTTAGTTGCTTGGTAACTTGCGTATTATTAATCGCTTGCTCTGAGCTACATGCCGTTAGCCCAAGCATAAATAAAGTTGCGGTAATGATGTTGTATTTTTTCATGTTTAACCCTTAATTCTTTTTTATTAGTCATTAACTGTGCAAAGCAAGTCGCTATTGCGTATGTTTAACGCGCAATACCGCAACTGCTGCAAGTATCCACGACACTGCGCCCAGTACTAATGCGTAAATAGGTTGGTTTTCAAAAAAGTGACGTAAAATGAGGCCCAGTACACTGGCTGCGAGTAATTGTGGGATCACGATAAAAAAGTTAAATATTCCCATATACACGCCCATTTTTTTACTCGGTACTGATGAGCTCAACATGGCATAAGGCAGCGATAAAATTGACGCCCACGCAAAACCAATACCTATCATTGGCCAAATAAGTAATTGCGGATCGGGTATCACAATAAAACTCGCTAGGCCTAAGGCACCTAATACTAGGTTGATGGCATGTGCTAACTTTAAGCCTAAACGCTTTACGATGATCGGAATACATAACGCAGCCAATGCTGCAAAGCCGTTATAGGCTGCAAATAAAATACCCACCCAATCAGCGCCATCATTATAAGCAAGGGAGCTGGTATCACTGCTGCCATAATGAAAGCTGGTTACTGCTGAAGTGGTATAAATCCACATTGCAAATAAGGTAAACCAACTAAAGAACTGCACCCAAGCAAGCTGTTTCATGGCCTCTGGCATGATAAATACATCATTTAATACTTGGTAAAAGCCATTTTGTGTTTTGTTTTGTCGTTGTAATTGCCCAGCAATAAATTGGATTATACCAAAACAGGTGAGGCCAGCGGCCAGTAAATAAAGTTCTTTCTCAAGTGAAAGACTTAGCACCAACACTAAAATAGCTAAGCCCAGTAACGTAAAGACTATGGCACCTTTATTGAAATTAACAGGTTTGTTGGCAGTGCTTGTTGTTGCTTGTTCAACATGATCATTAAACGCTTCAAGCTGCTCTGGTGAGTATTCTTTTGTGGTAAACACGGTCCAAAATACCGCAACAATTAACACTACAGCACCAAAGTAAAATGAGAACTTCACTGAATCAGGAATTTGCCCAACTGGCGCAGTGTTAGAAATATCAAACCAGTTTGTCATCATCCAAGGTAACGCCGAGGCCACCACTGAGCTAACACCTATAAAAAAGCTTTGCATGGCGTAACCTGTGGCGCGTTGCTTCGTTGGCAGGTTGTCACTCACTAATGCTCTAAATGGTTCCATTGTGACATTGATAGAAGCATCCATAATCCACAACATGCCCGCTGCAATCCATAAAGTAGGTGAATTAGGCATAATAAACAGCGCGAGCGTGGTTAAAATTGCGCCATAAAAAAAGAACGGGCGACGACGGCCTAGTTTGCACCATGTTTTGTCGCTCCAGTAACCAATAATAGGTTGTACAATTAAACCTGTTAGTGGTGCTGCAATCCATAAAATTGGAATGTCATCAATATTTGCACCTAAGGTTTGAAAAATACGGCTGACATTACCGTTTTGTAATGCAAAACCAAATTGAATGCCTAAAAAGCCAAAGCACATGTTCCATATTTGCCAAAAGCTTAGGTTAGGTTTGTTATTATTCATTATGTGCTCCAGTGGTCAATACTGCACTGCTAAGCGCATTTAACGTTAAACTGATTTTTACTTGCTCAGGTGTGATTGTTAACACGGCAGTTTGATTGGCTTCGAGCAGATCAAGTAATTGCTGCTCTGCCTGTTTGTAGTTTGCTAATGTGTTAAGTGGAATATCAATACTTACCGTATTTTTTTGCTCGGCAAAGTTGCTCACCACCCAAATGTGTTGTTGACCAATACTGCGGCTAAACGCGGCAACTTGGTCGCTACCTGTCACCGTTAACGGGTGCATGTCACCGGCAACAACCGCAGGATGTTTACTCAACGCCATAACCGCTTTGTAATATTCACGTAACTGACTTTGCTCGGCAGTTAATGCGCCGCCATCAAACTTGCCGTTGTTCATCCACGCTTGATGCGCTGGCACGCCAATATAATCAAAAATACTGGTGCGAGTTGGTTTGCCAAAACCAGCCTCTTCAGAGCCATCTTCACCTACATCTTGGCCAAAATATAACAGTGTTGGCGAGCGGCTAATAAGGTTTGATACTACCAATGCGGGTTTGCCCTTTTCACTGCTACCTGCAAAATCGGGGCTGGCAATGCGTTGTTCGTCATGGTTTTCTAGAAAATGCAGCATGTGCTGTTCAATATCTGCCACTTGTTGCTGTGCTGCAAAAATGCTGCTCGCGGCTTGAGTACCTTGCATTACGGCCTTTAGGGTGTCGTAAAAGCCCACTTTATCGTACAAGTAGTCCATTTTGCCTTGCTGGATATACGGGCGATATAAAGCTGGGTTGTATACTTCGGCTAGTAAAAATGCCTCTGGGTTGTGCATCTTGATAGATGAATTTAAAAAGCTCCAAAACTCCACGGGCACCATTTCAGCCATATCATAACGAAAACCATCTACGCCTTTATCGAGCCAATACAAGGCGATATCACGAAATTTATACCAGCTGTTTGGCAATTCTTTATCTTGCCAAAATTCAAAGTGCGCGCGTAAATCTTGATTGGCATAATCGCTTGGTAACGTTGGAAAGTCGTAGCTACCATCGGGTTTTACGCCGTAGTTAACTTTAACCGTTTCGTACCAATCGTTAATATCAGGCTTAGCAGCTCGGGCACCGTTACCAGTCCATTTTGCAGGTGTTTCATCAAATAAGTTATCGGCAAGTGGGTGGGTATTACCGCCCAGTACTTGGTAATTTTCACTGGTTGGTACTTGAAATGACTGCCCAGTAACGTAGTAAAAGTTATTATCGCGGGCATACTCTACGCTGGTATCGTCTTGCTCACCAAAATCTTTCACACCAGCAGGTTTAGCAGTAGATTGATAATGACGCGCCACATGATTTGGCACAATATCAATCACCACTTTCATACCGTGTTGGTGGGTGCGCTCAATCAATGCCGCAAATTCTTCAAGGCGGCGCTCTGGATTGATGGCTAAATCTGGGTTTACATCGTAATAATCTTTAATAGCATAAGGAGAGCCTGCGCGCCCTTTCACTACATCTGGATCATCTTGGCTAATTCCATATTGGCTGTAATCGCCTACCAGCGCGTGGTGAAGCACGCCGGTATACCAAATATGGGTGGTACCAAGTTCTTTAATGCCACTTAAAGCAGCATCATTAAAGTCACTAAATGTGCCTACGCCATTTTGCTCTTTGGTTCCCCATGGCACGTTGGCTGTTTGGGTATTACCAAATAAACGGGTGAATACTTGGTAAACCACCGGCTTTGAATGTTCGTTAACTTGTTCAGCTACTTTTTTGTCGGCACTGGGGGTTGTGGGCTCACCTGAGCAGCTCGATAACAATAAGCTACTAGCTAATACCCATGAGCCATATTTAAATGTACTAATTGTGGTTTTGTTTGTTGTCATAATGTTCTTACTTAGATCTGACGTTTTAATGGATTGTCATTTAAACGTCATTTTTATTATAAATTTAATACTAAAGTGAACAGCCACTGACTGACAGTGGCTGCATACGTATTCACACAGGCTTTATTCAATTATTAATACCGTGGCACTCATTGGCGCCAATGTCATTGCATCCGTTAAGCTAATTGTTTGGTTAGTAAACAGATTTGTGGCCTGTTTATGTTGTCCAATTACTTCTTGCATATACGCTAATGACCAGTTTTTTACTGCGTTATTTTTGTTTAAAAATACCAGCACTGTTTGCTGTTCACTTATTCTAGCGTAGCTATAAACGCCGCTTTGCGGGCTAAAGTGAGTCAGCTTTCCATGAGCAATGGCTGGGCTTTGCTTTCTAAAATTAAGTAAAGTGGTGATGGTTTTGAGCATCTCAACTTGCTCATCTGATAACCCTTGTCCTGTAAAAGCATTACTAGTCTGACCTTTAAAACCACCGGGGAAATCAATACGGATATCACCGTGATCATTACTGCCCGTGTTATCAAGCAATACTTCGGTGCCATAATACATTTGTGCTATACCACGGGTGGTTAGCAACATCGCCATCGCCATTTTAGTTTTATCAAGATCTTGTTCTAATTCTGTAAACACGCGGCTCATGTCGTGATTATCGGCAAACACCAATAAGTTATCAGGATTTGGGTATAAAAAGTCATTGGCGATTGATTGATACACTTTTACCCAGCCAGTATTCCAGCTTTCATCTTCATTAAGTGCTTGAATAAGTGCTTCTTGTAATGAAAAGTCCATCACACTTGGTAGACTTGAGGTGTAACCATCGTTATTAACTTTGCCCGCTTGCCAGTATGAGGCAATCGCAGGATTGCTGGTCCACTCTTCGCCAACAATATTAAAGTCAGGGTATTCAGTCATTATCGCTTTAGTCCAGTCAGCTAAAAATGCTTTGTCTGAATATGAATAGGTATCAACGCGAATACCGCTTAAGTCGGCGTATTCAATCCACCAAATAGCATTTTGAATTAAGTATGTTGCTAATAATGGTTGGCGCTGGTTCAAATCAGGCATAGTCGCTACAAACCAGCCATCACTAAACTGGCGTTTATCGAACTCGCTGGCATGGGGATCTTGTATAGTTTGTCTTGCATGGCTGGTTGCATGGTTACCGTTTGCAAACTCGCCATTAAAATTGATCCAATCTGCTGTGGGTTTATCTGTCATCCATTCATGCTCAGAGCCAAAGTGATTCAGCACTAGGTCCATCACTAAACCTATACCGTGTTGTTTTGCTGTAGCAGATAGCTCACGGTACAGTTCATTTGAGCCCATGCGCGGGTCGATAGTGTAAAAATCGGTGATCGCATAACCGTGGTAAGAATAGCTAGGCATATCATTTTCAAGCGCTGGCGTTAACCAAAGCTGGGTAACGCCTAGTTTTTGTAAATACGGCAGTGCGTTGATCACACCTTGAATGTCCCCACCGTGACGCCCGCCTCGCTCAATTGGCTTTGCAGCCTCAAGCATTCCTTTTACGGTGTCGTTGCTGCTATCACCATTAGCGAAGCGATCCGGGTTAATTAAGTAAATGGTATCACTGCTATCAAAACCACTGCGTTTACTGCTGTTTGCTTTGCGTGCATGCAATTGATACTCAAAACGCTCCCCTGATTTGCTGCTAAATACTAACACACCAGGCTTTGCGCTCGGGTTTATTGCAAGATTTAAAAAAGCGTAATTGGGGTTATCCGTATGCGTAATGCTTGTTAACTCAACGCCAGCAGGTGATTCAAGTTGCCATTGCTGCTTAGCAACATTTGGCTCATGCAGCATAATTTGTAATTGCTTGCTTTGCATACCAACCCACCAGTTTTGTGGTGATGCAGTTATTGCATTGACGTTTAAACACATACCTAAAAGCGTGCTTAGTAAAAAAGTGTGCATGAGTGATTTCATATTAATTATTTTTCATCCTCGCTAAAAATTCACTGTGTGTGGGTAATTGCTTTACAGTGCCGTTGATAAGCGTTTTTAAATTCGTAAATAACTCGGCGAGTTGTTCATCACTCAGTGCATCTGCGAGTGGATGATAATCATGTGCCTCAAGCCCTTGGCCTATCATTACTTGCTGCCAAGCAACTTCTGCAAAAAGCTCATCATCTTCTCTAATTAATTTACCTGTTTGCTTAAATAAATCGATTTTGTTTTGCAGCGATATAGGAATATCCATTTGTTTACACTGACGCCAAAATCCGCTGTCATCACGCTCGGTCAGTTTATAATGCAGAATAATAAAATCTCTTATTCGCTCAACTTCGGTTTTGCTTTGCTTATTAAAGGTATCGATTAAAACAGGTTTGATCCCTTGGTGGGGAAATAATTTAATTAAGCGAATTGCCGCCGTTTGAATTAAATGAATACTAGTCGATTCTAACGGTTCTAAAAAACCACTGGATAGACCAATGGCCACTACATTTTTGTGCCATTGCTTACGACGGCGCCCAGTTTTAAAACGAATCACTCTAGGCTCTGTAATTGGTTCACCGGGAATATTATCAAGGAGTTGTTGTTTAGCTTGCTCATCAGTAATATGACGACTTGAATATACTAAACCATTACCAACACGGTGTTGCAACGGTATTTGCCACTGCCAACCAGCGTCGTGAGCAATTGAACGCGTATAAGGCGCTGGCTCTGCAGTGGTTTTAGTTTGTACGGCAATAGCACTGTCGCAAGGTAACCAATGTGACCAATCATCAAACCCAGTATTTAAGGTTTTTTCAATGAGCAGTGCGCTTAGCCCTGTGCAATCTATAAATAAATCGCCTGAAATTATTTGCCCATCTAACAGCTCAAGTGCCTTTACAAAACCGCTCTCTGGGCATTGCTTAACATCCGCAATTTGACCCTCAATACGTTTAACACCGCGTGATATAGTCAGCCCTTTTAAAAATTCCCCGTACAAGGTAGCGTCAAAATGATAAGCATAATTTAAACCACTAAGTTGGGTATTAGGAATATGTTTTAAATGGGCAAATTTATGCTGTTTGGCCGCTTGGTAGTTAAGTGAAAAATCCCAAAAATCAGCATTAGTGCCCTGTTGCTTGGCCCTCAACCAATAATGATAAAACTCACAAAACGGGAGATCTTTGCCTATCTCACCAAAAGCATGCATGTAGCTGTGTTGTGGTGCTCGCCAGTTTTCAAACTCGATCCCCAATTTAATGGTCGCTTGGGTCGCTTTAATAAACTCGCTCTCAGGTATACCTAATGCCGCATTAAGGTGAAGAATCGGCGGAATGCTCGCTTCACCCACTCCAACAGTACCAATTTGGTCAGATTCAATCAGGGTAATATTAACGACTTTGCCGAGCACTTTATTAAGTAGCGCTGCGGTTATCCACCCTGCAGTGCCGCCACCGGCTATTACCACGTCTTTTATTTGTTTACTCTGCATAGCCCCTGCTCCACTTGCTTTTAGTTAAGTGTAGTCGATATAAAAAAGCCCTTGTAAAACAAATCACAAGGGCCTTTCAACGCTAAAGAATGTTATAGCTTGTAACTAAAGCCAAGTAAGAACGTACGGCCATAATCTTGGTAATCACGTACTTGTAAATCACTATCGCCTTGTAATGATACAAACGGTTCTTCAGTGATATTTTGTACTTGGAATGTTACGCTTAAGCCATCTAAGCTTTCCACACCACCTTCACCAAAGTCATAACCAACTTGCGCATCCCAGATGGTTTCGCCTTTAATATCAACCTGAGTTGTTGCAAAACCTAAGCCGTATACATCACCTTTAAAGTCACTGCGTTTACGCATGCTGGTACGTGCTTGGAAACCACTACGCTCAAAGTAAACCGTTAAGCTATCAATTTGGTCTGATAAGCCTGGTAACTCGTAATCGTTACCGTTTTGATCTTTAAGATCTTGCTCGACACCTGTATGGCTTGCGATTAAACCAAAGCCATCAAGTGATGAATGAAAGACATTAAATGGCAAGGCAAGTGATAATTCGTAACCCCATAAGTCACCTTCACCACCGTTTACTTTACCTGAGCCAGACCCTGTAGAATTAGCAGGAATTTGACCAGTTGATGGATCCGCGACGCCAGACATATCTACTTCATAACTGCCATCAAAAATCCACTGGGTAATATCTTTATAGAAGAATGCTGCTGCAAAATAACCTTCCGCATCAAAGTAGTTTTCGTAGCTTAGATCTAGCCCTGTAGCTTCTTTTGGCTCTAAGTTTGGATTACCACCAGAGACACTCCAGTAGTTACCATTTTCATCAGGCTGCTGGTTGTAAGATGCATTTACCGATGCGTTCATTTCATCAAGGCGCGCACGTGAAATAGTTTTTGCCGCGCCAAAGCGAATTGTTTGCTCTTCATCAATCGCAAACGATAAGTTAATGCTTGGTAAAAAGTGGTTATAGTCATGACTTACATCAGTAGGCGTTACCACTACTAACCCATCTGCTGTGGTGTTAGCAGCTGAACCTTGTGATGATTGGTCTGTTTGTACGTAACGCGCACCAATATTACCTGTAACTGGAATTGAGCCAAGCTCGGCATTAATATCAAGTTGCGCAAAAACAGCGGTTACTTCTTCTTGCACTGTCCATGATTGCGTTTTATGTTTTTGGTCCGTTAAGCTTTCTTGCAGTAAGTCATAATAACCATCGTTCACTAAACCATTGGTATCGAAAGCAACCATATCACCCATACCAATAAAATCTAGGCTAGCAGTGCCTAAACGATATTGCTCAGGGATAGACAACATGCCCGGATTTGCAAGCGAGAAGTCTTTTAAGGTCATGTAGTAACCTTCTGATAATTTAGACTTTTCACGGTCACGGTATGAAATACCAAAACTAACTTTACTGAAATACTCACTTTCAAGTACTTTGCTTGCAGCAAACTTTAGTGTGGTTAGTTCATCATTAATTTCAGGAGCATTAATAAAACCATCTTGGGCAGTATTTTCGTAAGGTGTGCCTGTTAAACCATATTTATCGTTCAGTGCTTTACTCGCCCCCCATGACAATGGCCCACCTAATTGAATTAAGCCGTAATCACTGTAATCGAGTTCATGTGAGAACTGCGCACCAGTGTTACCACCGTCAAACGCATAACCTATGTTGTCAGCAACACCATTATTATCTCCACGGCCAGTACCTGAATAGCTTTCGATACTCCAAATTTGGCGCTCTACTTCAGAGCGGCTCGCATCAAACTCAACTGACCAGTCATCACTGATATCATATTTAGTATTAAAACCAAACTGAGTTAACTCCGCATTACGCTCTTCGTAGTCATTACGTACAACAACACGTTGACCTTGTGTTACCGCGCTGGTGATAAAACCACTTTCAGCATCTACGACCGCTGAGCTTGGATCGATTGTTCCTTGGCCCCAAGCAAATGGTACTTCAATACCGCGAAGGATTTTTTCATCTGAGAAATCAACATACAGTGCATCAAACGTCATGTTTAAGCGATCTGTTGGTGCGGCTTCGATAACAAGCATTGCAGAATCACGCTCAAGTGTTGATGAACGCACAAATGGTTTTGCGCCACCTAAAATAGAATAAGTTTGTCCATCATCACCCGTAAATTCAGGATAACCCCATGAGTTCCAGCGTTTTTCTTGGTTTGGTGAGCTCATGGTATTGTATGCGAATGCGACACCGATTGTGTCATCGGCAAATTGGTCAATATACGACACCGTACCGCGGAAACCTTGATCATCACCGTCTGGGTTTAACTTATCGAAACCAGTTTGCTCTAATTGACCATTAAACATGATCACGCGCTCACCTTTACTTAAAGGTTTTACGGTTTGCATGTCGATAACACCTGCAATACCTTCTGCGTCTAAGCTTGCGTTTGGTGTTTTATATACGGTTACACCGCTCATTATTTCAGATGGGTAAAGGTCAAACTCAACACCACGATTGTCCCCAATCGATACCTGCTCACGACCATTAAAGGTTGTTGCACTTTCGTTTTCACTAAAACCACGAACGCTTACACGACTGGCACGGCCATCTAGGCGCTGCGCGGTCAAACCTGGTAAACGTGCGATTGATTCGGCAATTGACGAATCTGGTAATTTACCAATATCTTCTGCAGAGATAGACTCTACTACTTCAGATGAAAAACGTTTTGTATTGATTGACTCAACGACGCTGCCACGAAAACCTTTAACTTCAATGACTTCAACGTCATTCTTTGCGGTGGGCTGCTCTTCTTGTGCGTGTGAAGCGAAACTGCTAATACCTGCGGTTGCAAGTGCAATTGTTAATATACTTGGTTTGAACATAGACATGATGTGTTTCCCGTTACCCAATTTTATATTTACTAACTTTTAGCGAGTTGCTTGTGATAGAAGCAAAACCATTTGTTAGCTATTTTGTTGTCAGGACGAATATTAACGCCCGCCTTATTTTATTAACAACTTTATGCATACGTATTCAAAGTAACGCAACACGCATTAAGTTAACATTAAATTTACACCTCAATTCATAAGTGACTGTTTTATTATGAGTTATTTTAGTGCAATTAACATTTATAGCTTTAATGATAGTCATTATTTATTTTTTGATGAAATAAGCTCGTCATTAAACATAAATAAAGTGACACAACGCTATTTTATTTTCTAATTTATTATTATGGAGAACATTTATTTAAGTACAATTGGTAAGACCAATATTAATAATCACCAATTTAGTGCACCCCCCTTATTTTTAAGCACCTAAATAAAGCAAACAATAAATTAACAATTTAACAAACCAAATTGGTAAAGAGATATTCAATAAACCGGCGTTAAAATCGATGAAATAAGCGATTGATTTAACCTCTTTTAATGGCCTTAAAACGGTGCATACGTATGCAGACTTTTTACAGTATGACGGGCTTCAAGTATGCTTTTTCAAATAAACGAGGATTAACACCTCTAAAAAAGAACAACACAAAGACAATGTGAAAACGGAGAAAGGCATGGCCCAAAAGCAATGGTATAAAGGTGCGGTTATTTATCAGGTTTATCCGCGTAGCTTTCAAGATAGCAACAACGATGGCATTGGTGACTTAAAAGGGATAATTAATCGCATTGATTACATTAAAAGCTTAGGGGTGGATGCTATCTGGATCTCACCTTTCTTTAAATCACCTATGAAAGATTTTGGTTATGATATTAGCGACTATCGCGATATCGACCCCCTTTTTGGTAACTTAGATGATTTTGATGAGCTCATTGCGCAAGCACATCAACGCGATATTAAAATTATTATAGACCAAGTGCTTAGTCACACCTCAGATCAACACCAATGGTTTATTGATAGCCGTGAAGATTTAACCAACGATAAAGCTGATTGGTATGTATGGGCCGATGCTAAAGAAGACGGAACAGCACCAAACAACTGGTTGTCTATTTTTGGTGGCGGTGCATGGCAATGGGAGCCGCGTCGTGGACAATACTACTTACATAACTTTTTCACGGAACAGCCTGATCTTAACTTTCATAACCCTGATGTTCGCCAAGCTGTACTAGACAATGTTGAGTTTTGGCTTAAAAAAGGCGTTGATGGTTTTAGGTTAGATGCAATTAACTTTTGTTACCATGACGCACAGCTTCGTGATAATCCTGCAAAACCAAAAGAAAAGCGTCAGGGCCGTGGTTTTAGTGAAGACAATCCGTATGCTTTTCAGTATCACTACTACAACAACACACAGCCAGAAAACATTGAGTTTATGCGTGACATTCGCACCTTACTCAATAAATACCCAGGAACCGTGTCACTGGGTGAAATTTCATCTGAAGATTCATTAGCCACCATGGCAGAATACACCGCCGGTGGCGATAAACTGCATATGGGTTACAGTTTTGAGCTACTAACTGATGACTACTCGAGTGAATATATAAGAAACACCGTTACTACACTTGAACAACGTATGACTGAAGGCTGGCCTTGCTGGGCATTTAGTAACCATGACGTAGAGCGCGTTGCAAGTCGTTGGAGCGAAACGGGTGAAGTAAACCCTGCGCAATGTAAGATGTTAACCGCCCTATTGGCCTCGTTACGTGGTAGCGTGTGTATGTATCAAGGTGAAGAACTCGGGCTCGGTGAAGCAAGCGTTGCGTTTGAAGATTTACAAGACCCATACGGCATTACGTTTTGGCCAAACTTTAAAGGCCGTGATGGTTGTCGTACCCCAATGCCTTGGGAAAACCTTGATAGCTCACATGCCAATGCTCACAATGCGGGCTTTAGTGAAGTAAAACCGTGGTTACCTGTTGATCAACAACATAGACTGCAAGCAGTTGCTGAACAAGAGAATGATTCAAACTCAATATTAAATGCGTACCGTGAAT
>MDTB01070205.1_pt1 | contig 17962 bp, 15 predicted proteins | sample 811161 | NCBI WGS metagenome assembly MDTB01 (sample SAMN05326650, study PRJNA326480) | marine metagenome | isolation source: seawater | place: Mediterranean Sea | collected 2009
TTACGGTCTGCAATTTTTTTTAACAATGCAAAGTGTAAAGAAGGCTCCTCGTTAATTGGGGGAATACACATCAATCCGACAACAGGAAGATCATATCTGCTTTTACAAACCTTAATAAAGTCGTCGACCATCCTTGGAAAAACCCCAGCTTTCTGCTCCTCTTCACCAGTATTTACTTGAATAAAAAAGTCTGGCGAATACCCAAGTTTTTGAATATTTACAGAAAAAATGCGTGCAAGTTTTTCTCGGTCTAGACTGTGAACAACATCGAACAAACGCATAGTGTCTACAACCTTGTTCGTTTGCAAAGGCCCCAATAGATGAAGCGAAACAGATGGGAATTTTTCTTTCCAAATGGGCCACTTCTGATATGCTTCCTGCACCCGATTTTCACCAAAAATTCTATGCCCTTTTTGTAAAACATTTTCAACTTTTTGTAAGGGCTGAAGTTTTGATACAGCAATCAAATTTACTGATCCTATAGACCGATTGCTATCTAGTTCTGCATTTTTTATCTGATCTTTTATATCCTCAATACTCATTTCAACCCCAAGCATTAAACCCAATAAATTTATATTTTTTCATTCAAATAACTTTTTTATCTACAGCTACAAGTATAATACCAGGTACAATTAAAACAACTGAAACAAATCCTAAAAGACCTAAACTTTCATTCAAAAATAAGTATGCTAAAATGGCTGAAAGTGGCGGAACGCCAGCTAAAAAAGCAGCGGTTACTGCAGGCCCAATATTTTTAGCGGCATATGCTACAAGCAATAATCCCACAACGTTCGGCATAATCCCCTGATAAAACATTTGTAGCAAAAATTCTGTAGTAAAAACTTCAAAACTGCCTTTTGGAAGAAAAAAGAACCAAATTGGAGCGTAAAACAAACAATTTAAGATCGAACTACAAAAAATGACCTCCATCATTGAAAGACTCCATTGACGGGCTACAATGAGATAACCAGAAAAAAAAACTGCACTGCAGACGAAAAGAATATCTCCCTTCCACGTCATTACAGTCACAGTTTCACTGATATCTTGAAGAGAGAAAAATGACGATAAAAAAATTAAAACTATACCGCAACCTTGACTAATTGAAGCTCTTTGCGAAAAAAAGACTATCCCAATTAATAGAGTAAGAACAGGAAGCGATCCATTTAAAAAAATACCGCCATGTACCACCGGAGCATAGAAAAAACCGCCAAAAACACAGAAAATATAAATTGGGCCCAACAAGAATGAAACAGTAACCATTCTTATTAAGCTAAGAGTTTTCCACGGTTTGAAATAAATAACTAACGGAATTGTTATTAGAGCTGAAACTCCATATCGTAAAAAGGTTAAATCAAAAATAGTAAGTGATGATTGTGCTCCTACCCGACTAATCACTAACCAAGCTGACCAAATGCAAATGACTAAACTAGCCGCTAAAAAGCCGTTTCTTCTGTAACTGTTTTTTTCCAACAACTTAAATCCAAATGACCAATGCGCTTTGATTAGAACGGATAAAAACTTAATATTAAGATAACTTCTAGTCCCTTCATCTACAACTATAATAATTCGATTATGCCTATTATTGGGAAAAGCTGATTTAATAATTCTATTAACTAATTTTATTTTCATCCATGTCTATAAAAAACATCACTTTTAGAGACGAATCAGTTGGATTTAACATCAAACGATGCGTCCAAAATTCAACTAAATTGATTTAAAATACTTAAAAACTCTTTTTTATTTTAAAAATGGACGATAATCAGACATAAATTGACTTTATAATTCACTTTAACTTGCAACTCCCTATGTAAATGCTGAATAGTAGAGCAGAATTTTAAATTAAAAACTTGGGAGATACTTATGAAAAAAATTCTATTAGCAACTGCAGCAAGTGTCGTACTAGCGACCAATTCTTTTGCAGGAAGCCATTCAAAAGTAAATATTGGAATAATTTTAGGGTTTACTGGCCCAATTGAATCGCTCACTGTAGATATGGGAGCTGGTGCAGAACTAGCAATCAAAGAAGTAAACTCAGCTGGTAACTTTAAATTTGGTGAAATATCTTCAACACGAGCTGACTCGACATGTATCGACTCCGCTGCTGCAACCGCTGCAACCGAAAGACTAATAACTGCCGATAAAGTTAACGCGATTGTTGGAGGCGACTGCTCGGGAGTTACGACTGCAATGCTTGAAAATGTTGCAGTGGCAAACGGCACCGTAATGATATCGCCTTCAGCGACATCACCTGCTCTTTCCACTGTAGCAGACGATGGTCTATTTTTCAGAACTGCACCATCGGATGCTAGACAAGGCGAAATCGTTAGAGATATCCTGATGGAGCAAGGCTATAAAAATATAGCAATCTCTTATACTAATAACGATTACGGAAAAGGTCTAGCTGATAGCATCGAAGCAAACTTTAAAGCAGCTGGTGGAACCGTAACTCTTAACGCCTCGCATGAGGATGGCAAAGGTGATTATGGCGCAGAAGTAGCCGCGCTTGCTCAAGCAGGAGGAGACATTTTAGTTGTTGCTGGATATCTTAATGATGGCGGCAAAGGAATCATTATGTCAGCGCTAGATACAGGTGCTTTTGACAACTTTTACCTTCCAGACGGAATGATAGGCGACTCACTACCAGTCGACATCGGTCCAGATCTAGACGGAGCGATTGGAGCAGTGCCTGGAACAGATAGCCCAGGTGCGGCAACATTTGGTGAAATGGCATCTGCTAACAACTTTAAAGCGGGTCCTTTTGCAGCAGAATCATATGATGCAGCGGCATTAATAATGCTTGCGATGCAAGCTTCTGGCTCAAGCGATAGCACAGTTTTTAAAGATCATGTGATGAATGTAGCGAATGCGCCCGGGGTACAAATCTTTCCAGGTCAGTTGGCGGAAGGTATGGCGCTCCTTGAAGCTGGATTCGAGATTGACTACGTCGGTGCTTCTGCAGTCGAACTTGTTGGCTCCGGTGAGTCCGCAGGTAATTATCGGGAAATAATTGTCCAAGGCGGACAAAACACCACAGTTAAATATCGGTAAATAAAACTCTGGCCTGAACCTATTTTGGGATCAGGCCTCTTTTTCTGAAAAAATGTTAAAATGATATCAACAGATACTCTAAGTAAGAGCTTTGGTGGAATTAAAGCTGTTAATAATGCATCTATAAAAATAAGAAAGGGTAGTATTACTGGATTAATTGGTCCAAATGGTGCAGGTAAAACTACTCTTTTCAATGTAATTGCTGGTGTTTATCCACCATCTGATGGCCATGTTTTTCTTGAAGATGAAGAAGTAACGGGTTTGCCTCCCCATGAACTTTTTACAAAGGGCGTAATGAGGACTTTTCAAATTGCTCAAGAATTTTCTTCACTGACTGTTCGAGAGAATTTGATGATGGTACCTGCGAATCAGTCTGGTGAGCGCTTGCTTGATACTTGGTTTCGGCCTAGTAGAATAGCTCACGAAGAAAAAAATCTTTCAAAAAAAGCCAATGAGGTTCTTGATTTTCTTCAATTAAGAAATTTAGCAGACGAATTAGCAGGCAATTTATCTGGCGGTCAAAAAAAACTTTTAGAATTAGGTCGTACCATGATGGTAGAACCTAAAATAGTCTTTTTAGATGAAGTTGGTGCAGGCGTTAACAGAACCCTTCTAAAAACAATTGGAAACTCTATATTAAGACTAAATCAAGAATTAGGCTACACATTTTGTATGATTGAACATGACATGGAATTTATCTCTAAACTTTGCGATCCTGTAATTGTAATGGCAGAGGGCTCGGTTCTAGCAGAAGGATCAGCATCAGATATAAAATCGAATAACGCCGTTATTGACGCGTATTTGGGATCAGGACAGAAAAATAGGAAATAATATCTTATGCCATTTTTAATTGGGGAAAACATGGTCGGTGGTTACGGCGGTCAAAACATTCTTAATGACTGTACCATTAGTGTAGATAAAGGTGAGATAGCCGTCGTTGTTGGTCCAAATGGTGCGGGCAAATCGACTGCAATGAAAGCTATTTTTGGTATGCTTCGTCTCTCCAAAGGAACCGTTTCAATTAATGGCGAAAATATGGAAAAACTAAAGCCTCAGGAGCGAGTACTAAAAGGTATGGGATTTGTTCCACAAAGTAATAATGTTTTCACATCAATGACAGTAGAAGAGAATCTTGAGATGGGTGCATTCATACGAAAGGACCATATTCAAGATACCATGCATCAAGTTTATGAATTATTTTCTATTTTAAAAGAAAAGCGGTTTCAACCTGCCGGCGAATTATCTGGTGGACAACGACAACAAGTCGCTGTTGGAAGAGCTTTAATGACAAAACCAAAAGTATTAATGTTAGACGAACCGACAGCTGGCGTTTCACCGATAGTTATGGATGAACTTTTTGACAAGATTATAGAAATTGCTGGGACAGGTGTCGCAATTTTAATGGTTGAGCAAAATGCTCGACAAGCCTTGAACATTGCTGATAAGGGTTTTGTTATGGTTCAAGGCGAGAATAAATATACAGACTCAGGTCAAAAACTTTTAGAAAACGAAGAAGTAAGAAAAGCATTTTTGGGTGGATAAATGGTTGATTTTCTCAACGCTTTGACACTGTTGGCAAATTATATAATTGTACCTGGGTTAGCATATGGAAGTCAGTTAGCCCTTGGAGCTTTAGGCGTAACTATGGTTTATGCTGTGCTCAGATTTTCTAATTTTGCCCATGGAGAACTGATGTCCTTTGGAGCAATGTGCACGATATTGTGCACTTGGGCATTGCAATCTATCGGTATAAGACTGACTGTATTTCCAACTGCTCTTCTAGCAATACCAATAGCAGCATCAATAACAGTAGTATATTGTATAGCAGTAAACTTCTTTGTGTACGAACATTATCGCGAAAAGAAAATAGATACCAATACCTATTTCATCGTTTCTATCGGAGTTCTTTTCTTTACTGCTGGTTTAATCAGATTGATAATTGGTCCAAAAGATCAAAATTTCGCAGATGGCACTCGCTTTGTTCTTAAGGCACGCGAATTTAAAGCTATGACAGGTCTTAATGAAGGTCTAGCTATAAAAACTACTCAAGGAATGACAGTTATTGTAACCTTGGTACTTGTCGCATTGGTTTTTTGGTTTCTCAATAAAACTCGAACAGGAAAATCCATGAGAGCATATTCAGATAACGAAGACCTCGCTCTTCTATCAGGAATAAACCCAAAAAAAGTAGTGTTGATAACTTGGATAATAACTGGTATTTTGGCTACCGTAGCTGGTTCATTATATGGCTTAGACAAAATTTACAAACCATTTACATTTATGTATCTAGTTCTCCCCGTTTTTGCGTCAGCTATTCTTGGAGGCGTTGGAAATCCGCTTGGTGCAGTTGTTGGAGGCTATATTATAGCTTTTTCTGAATTAATTTTTACTTTCGCCTACAAAAAATTTCTTGCCTATCTACTACCAGAATTTCTTAGTCCTAATAGTCTAGTTCAGTTGCTATCTACAGATTATAAAATAGCTGTATCTTTTCTTATTCTGGTAATCGTTCTTCTAGTCAAACCAACAGGAATTTTTAGCGGGAAAACAATATGAGTTTAAATTTTCGTAAAATAATTCTATTTTCAGCAATGGCCACCTTGTTACTCGTTGTCGGCTTTGTACAAAGCTGGAATGTTGCACTATTGATATTAAATATGTGCATTATTTCAGCGATAATGGCATTAGGAGTAAATCTTCAGTGGGGTTACGCTGGGCTATTTAATGCAGGTATAATGGGTTTCATTATTGTTGGTGGATTAGCGACTGTAATAATTTCAATGCCACCAGTTCAAGAAACGTGGTCTATCGGAGGAATGGGAATTATTTGGGGTCTATTACTAGTAATCAGTACAATTATCCTCGCAACAATAGCTTGGAAAAAAAGCAAACATCTTTACCGCTTGAGATACCTCCCAACGGCTATCGCAATTATAATTGGCTATTTTAGTGTTCGAGTAATAGTCGGACCTGCAATTGACGCAATAGAGGGGTTTGAAGCCGCTAAGACCGGATATTTGGGTGGCTTAGGTTTGCCAATATTGATTTCATGGATGGTTGGAGGTATTCTTGCTGCTGGAATAGCTTGGGTAATTGGAAAAATCACTCTTGATTTAAAGAGTGACTATTTAGCAATTGCCACCCTGGGTATTTCTGCCATTATTCTTTACATAGCAAAAAATGAAGATTGGTTGGCTAGAGGTGTAAAAAACGTAAATAGTATTCCTAGACCAGTCCCATATGAGATAAATTTACAAAACGAATTATGGTTTCAAAACCTTTCTACTTCATTAGATGTTCCATTGAGGGAATTTTCATCAATTTTTGTTAAATTATGTTACTGTGGACTTTTTTCGGCTGTTTTATTTATTTTTATTTGGTTATCACAGAGAGCTTTATTTTCACCATGGGGACGAATGATGCGAGCCATCCGAGATAATGAGGTATCTGCTCGAGCTATGGGAAAAAATGTATCGAAACGACATTTACAAGTATTTGTCCTCGGTTCTGCTATGATTGGAGTTGCTGGAGCTATGATGACAACTCTTGATGGTCAATTTACGCCCAACAGTTATACTCCTCTGCGTTTTACTTTTGTTATCTACGTTATGGTCATTGTTGGAGGATCAGGCAATAATTTAGGCGCTATTCTCGGTGGTTTCTTAATATGGTTTTTTTGGGTAGAATCGGAGCCTATTGGGCTTTGGTTAATTGATAATATGACCAGTGTACTTGGTGAGGATAACCCTATCAGGGTACATCTTATGGAGAGTGTAGCGCACATGCGATATATGACAATGGGTATAATACTGTTACTCGTTCTTAGGTTTGCACCTAAAGGATTAATTCCAGAAGAAAAATTATAACAAGAGAAAAAATGGATAAAATTGTACTATTAGACGGGGGCATGGGTCAGGAACTTATAAAAAGATCGAGATCAGCTCCTCACCCATTGTGGTCAGCTCAAATCTTAAAAAACGAGCCTAAACTTGTTGAAAACCTTCACATCGATTTTATCAAAGCGGGTGCCAGAGTCATTTCACTCAATACATATACTGCAACTCCAGAAAGGTTGGACCGAGACGGAGGGGAAGGAACGTTCAACGAATTGCACGAAAAAGCTATAGAGGTGGCAAACCGCGCCAGAGATATTTGCAACATACCTGAAGTTAAGATTGCAGGTTGCCTGCCACCACTATATGGAAGTTATAAACCCGAAGCCGCTCCATCATTAGAAGAATGTATAGATAGATACAATGTCATTTATGATAAACAGGCCCCCTATGTTGATTTATTCATCTGTGAAACAATGTCATCAATCAAAGAAGCTGAAGCTGCCGTGACGACAGCGACATCGAATAATATTGAAACCTGGTGCTCAATGACAGTTTCAGACCAAAATAATAAATTATTACGATCGAAAGAACGTCTAAAAACTGCAATTGATCATTTGGATAAGTTTAACCATAAAGTTAATCTTTTAAATTGCTCCATTCCAGAAGCAATAACAGTTTCATTAGATTGCTTGAAGACCAACAGAAGACCATTCGGTGCCTATGCTAATGGTTTTACTTCGATAGATGCTTTAGAAATTGGAGGTACGGTCGATGTTTTAAAGTCAAGGCAAGACTTAGGACCTGAGGAGTATTTTCAACAAGTTATGGTCTGGATAAAAGCTGGTGCAAAAATTATTGGCGGTTGTTGCGAAATATCACCCAAACACATTAAGTACATTTACGAAAAATTGAATGAATTGAACTACCAAATAGTTAGTTCACTTTAACCTTTATTAATTTGAGCAACTTAGTTTTGCCAAACTAATTGAGAATGTTAAATTAATATAAAATAAATTTGTCTATTTCATTAAAGTACGCCTAATAGCCAATCCCCAGCCGTCAACTAACTTTCGCCTTACATCATTATCCATCTTTGGAACAAAACGCCTATCTCTTATCCAATTTTTTGAAAACTCAGCTTGGCTTGAATAAAAACCTGTATACATACCTGCCAACCACGCCACCCCAAGGGAAGTAGTCTCTAGCATTTTTGGTCTATCAACCGGAGCATTGGTTATATCTGCTAAGAACTGCATGGTCCAATCTGACGAGCTCATTCCTCCGTCTACTCTTAAAATAGAGGTATTTATATTTGAAGCGTCAGCTAGCATCGCATCTACCAAATCTTTACTCTGAAACCCAACACTTTCCAAAACTGCGCGGCATATTTCTAATGGACTTGAATTTCTTGTAAGGCCGTACAGAGCACCCCGAGCCTCTGGGTCCCAATATGGCGCCCCAAGTCCTGTAAAAGCTGGAACAAAATGAATATTCTGTTCAAGATCTGAGTCTTTTGCAAAACTTTCAGTTTCCGATGCGTTGGTAATAATTTTCAAGCCGTCCCTTAACCATTGAACTGCCGCACCGGCGATAAAGATAGACCCTTCCAAAGCATAGGTTGTCTCTCCATTTAACTGATAAGCAATGGTACTTAACAACCTATTTTTAGAGTGAATTCTACTTTTTCCAGTATTTAGCATTATAAAACAGCCTGTACCATAAGTAGACTTAATCATTCCTGGTTCAAAACATGCTTGCCCAATACTTGCCGCATGCTGATCACCTGCAACTCCAGTTATCGGAATTGACGCCCCAAAAATTTTTGAGCTCACCTGCCCAAAATCGTCAGCACAATTTAAGACGACCGGCAACATCTTCGCAGGTACATTCAATAAATTACAAATTTCTTCAGACCAACAATTCGCATTTATATCATAAAGCATTGTTCGAGATGCATTTGTTGCATCCGTTACATGCTTACGACCTTCAGTTAATTTCCATATTAAAAAAGTATCAACCGTTCCAAAGACATAATCACCCTTCTCACAAGCCGTACGAATTTCTTCAAAACGTTCAAGTAACCACTTTACTTTTGTACCAGAAAAATATGGATCCAGTAATAAGCCAGTGATTGTAGTAATCATTTTCTCATGGTTATCAGCTTTTAATCTATTACAAATATCTGATGTTCGCCGGTCCTGCCAAACAATGGCGTTATAAAGTGGCTTACCTGTTTTCCGATTCCAAATCAGCGTTGTCTCACGCTGATTTGAAATTCCAATAGATGAAATCTCATTCCCAGTGATCCCAGCTTTCTTAATTACACTTTTACAAACTAAAAGAACAGATCTCCAAATTTCGTCAGGATCATGCTCAACCCAACCTGGTTTTGGGAAATGCTGTTTGAACTCTCTCTGCGATATAAACGCTGCGGTTAAATTCGAGTCAAAAAGAATTGCTCTAGAGGATGTCGTTCCTTGGTCTATAGCAAGCACATACTTCATAAGTCTAGCTCTTAAAACTATCTAAGTAGCCAGCAAGGGCAATAGCCCCCCCAGTATGTATGAACACAATCCTGTCACCTCTTTTGAAATACTTTTTCCGTATTAGATCTATGAGACCTGCAGCCCCCTTCCCAGAATAAACTGGATCTAACAAAATACCTTCTAACCGGGCAAACACATCAATGGCTTCCAACGTGCTTTCAGCCGGCAAACCGTAACCAGGTCCAACATAATCGCAATTTGCAATAACATCCTCACGCTTGACAATACCTTTACAACCCAACTTTTTAGCAGTGTCGCATGCTAAATTATATACATTTTCCTCCTGTTGATCTTTAGAAGCTCTAACTCCTATTCCAAGAAGAGGAATCTGCGCGTTTAAAGCCTTTAAACCCACAACAAGTCCTGCTTGAGTTCCAGCAGAACCGGTTGCATGTACAATATGATCAATTGCATAGCCCATTTCAGTACTTTGCGCCAAAATCTCCTGCGCGCAATTAGCGTAACCAAGCGCACCCGTAGGATTGGATCCTCCACCGGGAATAGTATATGCATTGAGCCCATCTTTTCTGAAAATTTCAGCAACTGATTCCATTTCGGCATTCATATCAAGACCTGGTCCACGATGTTCCATGGAGGCACCATGCAAATTATTCAAAAGTACATTCCCATTTTCTCGATAGCTTAAATCGCTCATGCCTGTTCTATCCTCAAGAAGTATATGACATTTTATACCAAGTTTTGCGGCAGCTGCCGCTGTTTGCCGGGCATGATTTGATTGTGTTGCACCTTGCGTTAAAACAATATCTGCATCCTTAGATATTGCATCCGCCATCAAGAATTCTAATTTTCTGGTTTTATTTCCTCCTGTCGAAAGGCCAGTGCAATCGTCTCTTTTAATCCAAACTTCCGGACCATCCAAAGCCTCCGTTAAACGAGGCAACAGCTCAAGAGGTGTATTCATATGACCAAGACGGATACGAGGAAAGCGAGCAAGATGCATAATAACTCCTTTTTAGATTTTAATTTTTTATAGCCATTAATAACACTTTATTTTTACTATTGGTATAAATAAGCCTTATTGTTGAAGTGTTTCTTTTGATTAATCATACAAGCCTTTTTCTGCATTTTGAAGTATAGACCAATATGGCAATCCAATGATAGCAAAGTCTTTTTGGCTCTGCCAAACTTTTGCAAAAAAATCATGTTGTTCGGCTTGTTCTGTAATTTCCCTAGTAACGACTTTTGTATATTCTGCAAAATACTCCGTTGGAGTATCTCGCACAATAACATTATGATCTTCAATTAATTCTTTTAACGCTTTACCATTTTCATAGACTAATAACGAATTGTGTTGTATTATCGAAGTAGAAGCCGCTAATTCAATAGCCTTTCTCTGTTGCACGGAAAAGCCGTTATAAGTATCTCGATTAATATATAAATCAGTATTTAAAACATTTTTACTAATACCTTGAAGGTAAAAATTGTCAATTTCTTCGTGAATCCCAATAGTTAAGTCCGAAATAGGACAGCACCATGAAACTCCATCCAAATTTTTCTTTTCCAGCTCAGGAATAATATCAGCACCTTTCAAAGGAATGATTGACACGCCAATTTTTCTATGGATTGAATTACTAAAATCAGACGAATCTCTGAATCGAACACCCTTGAGATCATCTAACGACAAAAATGGTTCTCTAAACCACCCCAACGCTCGAGGTCCGGAAGATTGCAAAATAAACCCTTTAATATTTAAATTAAGCTCATCCCACATATCTTCATAAAGCTCTATACCACCAGCATTATAGAACCAACTAAAGAAAGTAGTGTTATCAAATCCAATACTGTCAGTGATCGGTGGGGCTCCAAACAAAAGTGCTGCCGGTTCCTTTTCTGCCAATAAATGGGTGTGCCCAATCGATGCTTGGTATACGCCTTTGCTAGTTTTTTCAATTTTATTCAGTGGAGATAGCTTTGGTTCAAACGAAGCGGTGCGAATGCGAATTTCACCATTTGTCAATAAAAAAACATTATCCGAAAACAAATTTAAACTCTTTATTTCGACTGCACTAAGAGGCATGAGTGGATGAACTTCTAATAGTAATTCTCCCCAAGCTGAATTGATCAAAAGACTGGATGAAAGAAGATAGTAAAAAATTTTAGCTATAATTTTTATTTGTCTATCCTTTTTAAAATTTAAAACTTTAATAGTAATTGTAATAGCAAATGTTAGAAAATTTTTTTCAAATTAATAATAGTAAAATTTTTTCAACGATCAATACACATCTTTACACGTCATCAAGTAAAAAATTCAGTGAAAAATCAAAAATCGTGTTTACCATATTCATTTTTACGCTCTTAAGATCATCTCGGAAGCTTTCTCCGCGATCATTATTGTCGGAGCGTTGGTATTTCCTGAAGTTATTTCTGGCATAATCGACGCATCAACAACCCTAAGCCTTTCAATCCCATGAACCCGTAAATTATGATCTACGACAGACAATGGATCTGAACCCATCTTGCACGTTCCTGTAGGATGATAAATCGTTACTGCCGTTTCTCGAGCCCAACGAAGAATGGCCTCATCATCTTCAATATTAATACCTTTTCCAGGTGCATGCTCGTCAGTAATAAAGTTTTTTAAAGGATTGGTCATTGCGATTTTTCGTGCGATTTTTATACCTTCTACCAAAGTTTTTCGGTCAATCGCCGCAGAGAGATAATTTGGTTGAATCATCGGATAGTCATCAATTCTTGAAGATTTTAGGGTAATTGTCCCAGTACTTTCTGGTCTTAGCTGCATTACAGAAGTTGTAAAGCCGTTAAATTTGTGAAGCCCCGAAATAGAAGGTTTGTCCATGCTAAAAGGTTGGATATGAAACTGAATATCTGGTCTCTGCAACTCACTGTTACTTTTTAGAAATCCAACACCGAGACTAGCTGCCAAAGTAACAGGACCTTTTCGAAATAATAAATATTCCAACCCAATTTTTATAAGTTTGAATGGGTTTTTTATTTCTTTATTGAGTGTAGGAGAATTACATTTAAATACTGGTCTTGCTTGGAGGTGATCTTGCAAATTTTTACCAACTCCTTCCAAAGCATTGACAATAACTATTTCTTGACTGCGTAAAACTTTACTAGGTCCAACACCAGAAACCATCAATAAATGTGGTGTTCCAATAGAACCAGCAGACAAAATCAACTCTTTTTTCGAAAAAATATTTAACTTCCGACCTTCAAACTGCACACAGACTCCAGTGGCCTTCTTTCTAACGAAAACAATTTTTGTCACTTTCGCTTTTGTAAAAATTGATAGATTTGTCCTTTTTTTTATCCCGTAAAGATATGCGGTTGCAGCACTGCATCTTTTTCCAAACTTAGCCGTTTGCTGAAAATAACCAACACCTTCCTGTTTTGTTCCGTTGTAGTCATCGTTTCTTGAATAACCACTATTTACTGCTGACTCCACCCAACAATCAACAATTTGTCTTTTTAATCTCATGCTTGAAACTGTAAGTGGACCCTCAAAACCGCGAAACTTCTTATCTTGCAAATTACAAGGGTCTTCCCATTTTTCCAATTTTTTAAAAAATGGCAAAACATCATCCCAAGCCCAGCCAACATTGCCCAACTCACGCCATCGGTTAAAATCTTCCTGTTGCCCTCTAACGTAAAGAAGTCCATTGATTGAACTTGAACCGCCAAGTACTTTTCCCCTGGGCCAAGGGATTGATCTGTTAGCAATCCCAGGGTCAGAATGAGTCTGGTAACACCAATCAAACTTTTGGTTTCCCATGGTCCTAAAATAGCCAACTGGTAATTTGATCCATGGGCTACTATCATTATCTCCAGCCTCAATGAGAGCTACTTTGTAGCGCCCACAGGCAGAGAGCCTATTAGCTAACACGCAACCCGCTGAACCTGCTCCAACAATGACAAAATCAAATTCCACTTAAAAGATCCTTTTTCGGTTAATTCAGATACTTATATTGAGATAGTTTACAATCCTTGCAAAGAATCAACACAATCACCAAATTATGGTTGTAAAACGATTTTTGAAGCTGAAACCCTTCCCTCTAAAATATCTAAGAATGCTTGATGACCTTGCTCTAATGGCCGTTGTTCTACCCAGCCAAAATCGCCCATTTGATTGGTAAATATTGCCTGTGCCGTTTCTTTAAAATCTTCCGGTGTGTATGTATATGTACCAATAAAAGTAATTTCCTGTAATGTCATTCTCCTGACATCTAAACCTTCACTACCATTACCTAAACCAATATGAGCTATTACCCCTCCAGGCCTGCACAAGTTGCAGGCTTTTTCTCGGGTTTTGGAATATCCCACGGCATCAATTATAAAATCAAATTCCATAGAAGAATCCAATTCTTCCCTGATGCTAATCTCACTACCAAAGTTAGCTAAAAGCATTTGATATCGTAATAAGCTGTTCTCAACCATAGTAACCTTTTCAACACCTTTTGCTTTCAAAGAAAGACTAACGCCAACACCAATTGCTCCACCACCTATTACAAGGCAATGCGCGTCCGAGAGAGAAACATCTAAAACTTTAGCTCCCAATTTAACTGCATGCCACCCACAAGCCAAAGGTTCAGTTAGAGCTGCATGGTTAATATTCACATTATCTGGAACTATTAAGGTATTTCTATCAGGAACTGCTAAAAGTTCTGCAAATGCTCCTTGTCGGGGTGGAATAGAAATTAGCTGGCGATTTGAACAAATATTATTCCTACCTTTTCTACATGCTGAACAGTTAAGACATGACACAAGAGGGTTAACGGTTACTCTCTTTCCTTTGTTGTAGCCTTCCACAACTGTTCCAGCTGCTTCATGACCAAGAATTAATGGCGCAGGTCTTCGTTCATCATGTCCAAGAAATGCGTGCATATCAGATCCACAAATACCAACTGAATCAATCTTAATTAATGCATCATTTTCTGTTACAGTTGGATCCTGAACTTCCTTATAATCTAATGTTCTCTTTTTGACATATACTAATCCCTTCATTTTACAGTAAATCCCCCATCCACAAACAACATTTGACCCGTAACATAGGCTGATGCATCAGAAGACAAAAATAAAATGGGGCCATTCAGATCGTCTAATTTTCCATTTCGACCAATACAAGTTTGTTCAGCATTTTTCTTTGAAAGACTTTCATTTTTGAAAACAGCAGTTGTTAGCTCGGTCGGAAAAAACCCCGGCGCTATGGCATTGACTGTAACTCCATAAGAGGACCATGCCTCAGCCATCGCTCTAGTCATCTGCTCTATACCACCCTTCGAAGCTCCATAAGACAGACCCGCAGGAAAAGCGCGCCGTGATTGAAGCGACGCAAAATTAATAACTCTTCCCCAACCATTTTTTATCATATTTGGTACCAGCGCTTGAGCCATAAAAAAAGGTGCCGCTAGATTTAACTCTACAGTTTTATCCCAATTTGCATGGGTAACATTATTTGCATGTTCGCGAGTGTTAATTCCAGCAGCATTTACTAAGATGTCTGGTGGACCAAAAACATCAGAAATTTTCTTTGTTATTTTTGTTATCTTGCACCTATCGGTGAGGTCAAAAGAAACAAAAGATGCATGTGCTCCAGCATTTTTTGACCATGCCTGTAATAACTTTTTATTTCGTGCTACCCCAACCACTTTTACTCCACTTTCTACCAAAACAGAAGCTACCTGCTGACCCAAACCATTACTTGCTCCTGTCACACAGGCTACTTTGCCTTCCAAAGAGAAGAGCTTTGATATTTTTATATTCATTCTATTCTCCCATTAAATCAAATTCTTCATCTGGAAAGTATTTTTTTAACCGTATGTCAGCGGTTCGAGCATGACCTTCCATCCCTTCAGAACGACTAATCCGGGCTGTGGCTTCCGCTACACGCCTTGAACCTTCTCTAGTTGCTTTTTGCCATGTGACTACTTTCATATATTTGTGAACTGAAAGCCCTCCCGTGTAACGAGCTGACCTAGCCGTTGGCAACACATGATTTGTACCAGAGGCTTTGTCACCATATGCCACAGTAGTCTCCTCTCCAAGAAAAAGTGATCCATAGCATTTAAGTCGATCTAACCACCACTCCAAATTATTTGCCTGAACACTTAAATGTTCTGGAGCATAATTATCAGATGTTAGTGCCATTTCTTCCTTGCTCGAACAAACAATGACTTCACCAAAGTCTCTCCACGCTGCTGCTGCATTCGTTTTATTTAGTTCGGGTAAATCTTCAATCACTTTCGGAATGAGCGACAAAACTTTTTCGGCCAGTTCTTGATTGTTAGTTACCAACCATACGGGAGAATTATAACCATGCTCAGCCTGTCCTACCAAATCAACTGATACAATCTCTGGATCCGCCGTTTCGTCAGCTAGAACAAGGCTATCAGTTGGTCCTGCGACCATATCCAACCCAACTCGTCCAAATAATAACCTTTTGGCTTCTGCAACATACTGATTGCCAGGACCAACTAAAATGTCAGCTTGAGGCAGACCAAACAATCCAAATGCCATTGCAGAAATAGCCTGAACGCCTCCCATAGCTAAAATTGTGTCTGCCCCACACAGGTTTGCGGTATAAATTATGGCAGGGTTTATACCAATTTCTGGGCGGGGAGGAGAACATGCTGTAATATGGTTACAACCGGCAACTTTAGCAGTTGTGACGGTCATGATGGCTGACGCAATATGACTATACCTTCCACCAGGGATATAGCAACCAACTGAATTACAAGGTATGTGCTTCTGACCAGTAGTAAATTCGGGAATTACGTCTATGTGAAAGTCATTAAGTGATGCTTTTTGCGCCTCTGCAAATCTTTTAACATTATCATATGCAAACTGGATATCATCTTTGACTCGCTGAGAAACGTGTTCTGATGCCTCTGCAATTTTATCAGCAGTGAGCATAATCTGTCCATCATATTTGTCAAATTTTTGAGCAAACTCTAAAGCTTTTTCATCTCCACCCTTCTCAATATCAGTTAATATCCCTTGCACTAAATCACGAACATCAGATAACGATTCTTCACCAGTTTTAATTGCTCGCTTCAGATATTTTAAGCCCATTAAATTCCCCTTTTTATTGATTACAACAAAAACATTACCGTCACTAGTAATTCAATCATGTCATCGAGCCATCAATGAAAATTTATTTTCATTATTTTTGACAATTGGAATTGCCCAAAACACGATTCATATATAGTAATTTGATTAACTATTATATGGCTAGTATTCCTCCTCTAACAAGATATTTAAACGAAGGTATGATTAAATGAGCAAATTCTCAAACTTAAATCTTCAAACTTCCGATGATGCCCGCGAAATTGCAAAACGCCGTCTTCCGAAGATGGCTTTTGATTACTTTGATGGTGCTGCTCTTACTGAATATGGAGAGTTCCTCGGACGAAAAGCAATTAAAGAAATTAGACTCGCTCCAAAAGTTTTAACTACAGGTTCAAAACGCAAAATTAATCACAAAATTTTGGATCTTAAAACTGACATCCCTTTTGGAATAGCTCCAATGGGAATGTGTAACTTAAGCCACCCTCGCGCTGACAAACTTATTGCAAAGGTTGGAGCATCATTCAATACGCCGGTATGTTTTTCTACAATGGCGTCAACATCAATGGAGGATACAATAGGACTAACAAACGGCAATGGTTGGTTTCAATTATATGTTTATGATGATCCTAAAGCGGGACTAGATATGGCAAAAAGGGCGGAGATTGCGGGATACAAAACATTAATCTTGACCGTTGATGTCCCTGATTTAGGACGAAGACCAAGAGAGCTACGACAAAACTTTAAGGTCCCTTGGTGGCCAAGTATTTCCCAATTCATTGATTGCGCTATCCATCCATCTTGGTCCATTTCAATGCTGATGTCAGGAGAATCCCCAAGTCCCGCTAACTTTAAAGGTATGCCCCCCTTTAGAAGAGATCGGCCACGAGCTGCCGCGGATTGGGGGTTTTTGAAAAAGTTGAGAGATGATTGGAATGGTAATTTAATAGTCAAAGGAGTATTGGATCCAAGCGACGCCAAAAAAATCAAAGAAATGGGTGCAGATGCAATCTATGTATCTGGCCACGGTGCTCGGCAACTTGATAGTCTTCCAGCTCCGATAACTCAATTACCAAAAATTAGAAGAGCTGTTGGCAAAAATTATCCTCTGATATTTGATACTGGAGTTAGAAATGGAGAAGACATAGTGAAAGCATACGCATCAGGTGCAGATTTTGTAATGCTTGGACGACCAATTTTATATGCATTAGGCGCCGACGGTGAAAGAGGATTAAAAACTATAATCAACTATATTTCGAAAGAAATTCAAGTTACTCTAGCGCAGATAGGGCTTGGCAGCATCGCAGACGTTAATCAAAAAAATCTTATAAGTTAATTCCTAAAATAAGGAATTATTTAAAATATATGGTGTTAGACTTTGACAACAAAAATGAAACCGAATATCGACAGTTTTGGCGTTATTTGTCTTGTAGCTTTTTCGATACTTCTAGGTATAAATCATGTAATCATTAAAATAGTAAATAA
>MDTB01216751.1_pt1 | contig 17961 bp, 14 predicted proteins | sample 811161 | NCBI WGS metagenome assembly MDTB01 (sample SAMN05326650, study PRJNA326480) | marine metagenome | isolation source: seawater | place: Mediterranean Sea | collected 2009
ATAGACATATTGTATTTTGCAGATAGCACAGGAAGTTTAAATAGCAAAAGAACCTCAGAAATAACAAATATATTTAAAAAATTTCATTAAAATATATGTTTTAACTATTATCTGAAGAAAATACTTTTATAAATGGATAAAATCTCTCTATAAGTGGAGGTAAGTAAAAATAAACAAAGTAAAAATTATTAATACGCATAATAAATTTATCTCATAATTCTAACAAAATTAAAGAGTACCTAATGCATCTAATACATTAATTATTTATGAATTTAATTAGACAATCATTTTCAATTTTAGACAAGAAAATTAAAATCATTTTTTTTTTAATTTTATTTGCTTCTATACTTGTCTCTTTTATTGAAATAGTTGGGATTGGAATTTTGGGATCATTTGTAATGATGTTGTCAGATACAAATGGATTTTTAAAGTTATTAAATAAGTATGATTTTTTAAATTATTTCAAAAATTTAACTAATGACCAAATTTTAAATATCTTTTTAATATTAATTCCTATTTTTTTTATTTCAAAAAATTTAATACTTTTTGTTAACCTTTATCTATTTAACAAATTTAAAGTTATTTTTGGTTATTCGATTTCAAAAAAAGTATTAAATGGAAATATTTTGATTAATTATGAATATTTTCTTACTCAAGAAAAAACAAAGATAATTCATGATATTAAAGAAGAAGTTGTCAGATTTACCGGTGTTTTTTTTTCTATAATAAATGTTTTAAAAGAAGCTTTATTAATAATGTTGCTATTATCAAGCATAATTATTATTAATTGGAAATTAACAATTATAATATTTTCTATTTTTATTTTTTTTTCTTTTATTTTATTTTCATTATTAAAAAAAAAAACTTTATTTATTAGGCCTAGATTTAACAAAATTTAATTCAATTTTATTAAAAAATCTTGTTGAGACCTTCAATAATATTAAATTTATTAAAATTAGAAATCTTGAAAACTATTTTTCCAATAGGTCATTAAAATTTGTTTTAAGATCATTTAATACAAGTTTTTTTCAAAATATTCTCGCCGCTTTGCCGAGATTGTTGCTAGAGGTTTTTGCCGTTATTGGTTTATGTTTATTAATCTACTTCTTTATGAATACTTCATTGCCCCAAGAAAGATTAATTGCAATTATCAGTTTTATTTCATTATCAGTGATAAGAATGTTGCCGTCTATAACTAGTTTAAATATAAATCTTAATAACATTACATCTCATTTGCACTCATTAGAAATAATTAATAATTACTTAAATCTAAAAATTATTTATCCAAAAAAAAATTTACCGAATAAAAAAATAAGAATTAATAGTTTAAAGTTCAAAAATGTTTTCTTTAATTATGGTGTTGATAAAAAAAATTTTACAATGAAGGATATAAATGTTGAGTTGTCCAAAAGTGATATTCTCGGTGTTTTGGGAAAAAGTGGAAGTGGAAAGACTACTTTTGCTGATTTAACTTTAGGGTTACTAAAACCAAGTAAAGGAAATATTTATATAAACAACAATCAAATAGTTGATGGTAGTTTTGAAAATTTTGACATCTCTTATGTTCCACAGTCAATAAATTTGGTAGATGATAATTTAAAGGAAAATATCACCCTGGGACATGATTTTGATAATAATTTAATGAATAAAGTGATTTCATTTTCTGATTTAGAAGAATTTCATAAAATAAAACAAGATAAAAGTATTGGAGAAGATGGCAGCAAAATTTCAGGAGGACAAAAACAAAGAATAGGTATAGCAAGAGCTTTTTATAGTAAACCAAGTTTATTAATTTTAGATGAACCCACCAGTGAGCTTGATTATGAAAGTGAAAATAAGATTATGAAAAATTTACAAAAACAAAATATAGATATTATAATACTGATTGCTCATAGACTTAACACTTTGAATATTTGTAATAAATTAGCTATTTTTAAAGAGGGTAAAATTTTAGATTTTGGATTAAAAGATCAGGTAATTAATAATAACAAAGAATTAGAAAAATATTTTAATAGTAAAACATAAAGAAAATGATGATTTCTTGATCATAAATTACAAAAATTTATTAGATGATAACTGCTAATAGCAAACATTATCATCTAAATAATTTTAATTAATTTTTTATAAATCTCTGAATTTGTTATGCCATTTTGTAAAATTTTATTAAATAATAAAAATATTGAATTTTTTTTAAAATTTTTAGTATGAATAGAATTTAAAAAAGTTTTATACTTTTTATCTTTTGAAAGATCTTTCATATTTATTGTTTGAACATTTAAGCTATTCTCAAATATATATAAAAGTTTTTTGGCATTAATTTCGATTTTTTTTGATTTTTTGAAATTTTGAAACTTAATAATATCATCGATATATTTAAAATAACTTGTTTTATTTTTTGCTTCGTAGGCAATTGCTATTTTTGAATATGGGGATGAACCAGCTGTTACTACTTTTTTTCCTAAGCATGCAAATTCTATTCCTATAGTGCCCCTTCCTGTTATTACAACATCACAAACATCAAGTAAATCTTGGACAGGGACTCTTTCTGGACAAAGAAAAATATTATCTTTTTTATATTTATATATTAAATCCTCGAAAATTTTTTTTTCTCCGTAAAGCCTTGAATTAGGATGATTTTTAAAAATCCAAATTACATTTTCATTTGATTTATAAGCAAATTTAAGTGTTTCTGTGAATTGTTCATAATAGTCATTAAATATAAATTTTCCTGGTGCATGAGGTGCGTCAGCAAAAGCGTGGCTAGCAAATAAAAATTTTTTTTTTTTTTCTTTTCGTAAATGTTTTAAAAATTCATAACCCTTAATACTATTTTGATTTGAAATCTCATAATCATGCATTGTATACCAATTGTTTGTATTGAATTTAATTCTATTTTTATAAAAATTATTTACTTTTTTTTGAGAAATTTTTGAAGATATGTGATTAAATTTTTTCAAACTTATGCAGTCAATCCCATTTTTATAATAATTTTTATCATAAGAAATTATGCTAACACCGTTTTTGCTTACTCTAAAATAAGCGTAATTTTTAATTCTCAATTTAGTACCAAGTCTCAGGGTAAGACCATGATTTCTTGAGCCTGTTTCTGTTCCAATCAAAATTTTTTTAATTTTAAATTTTTTAAAATATTTTTGGATTATCAAAAATCTGAAAATACTGGTAAAGTGTACCTTTAAAAAATAAAAATCTAGTTTTGGATTTATAAATCTTTGTTCATAACGAATATTTGTATCGTAAATCAAATCTCCTATTAGAATATCATTAATATCAAATTTATTTATTAACCAATTAAATCCATAAATTTTAATTTTTATTAATGAAGCAGTGAAATAATATAGAGATACTAATAATAAAAATGGATTTAAAAATATTTTTTTTTTTGAAAAACCACTTATGAAATTATTATAACCTAGTTTTGCGTATGTGTTAATGATCATACTATTAGGTTTTTGATCCGTTAAAATTATTGTATTTAGTTTAAATTTATTTGATAAAGCTAAAGAAAATATTGAAAGTTGGAATAAAGTATCAATCCTTTCTCGATCTACAAATAGCAAATTGCCATGAGAATTTTTTTTTTTTTCGTAAAATTTATATTTTTTATTAAAAAAATTTTTATCTATCATTAATTATTTAGATCATTTTTTTAAAAATAGCTGTCATCATATTTCCAACACTTGGTGGAGAATTTTTTTTTATATTTTTTTTATATGTTTTGAGTTGTCTTTTTAAATTTTTATAATCATTGTCTAAATTTACATACGGGGTATCTAAATATTCATATCTCATTACAATGTTTAAAAAACTATTTTTCAAAAAAAGTAAACTTAAATTAACATTATTAAAATGAAATAAATGTCCAGGGTGATTTTGATTAAAATCTTTATTAGATAAAAAAAATGTTAAATTATTAGAGTTGGGTGTTGCAGTTATATAAAATAAACCATTTTTATTAACACATTTTGAGAGTTTTTTGATTATTTCCTCAAAATTTGGAATATGTTCAATTACTCCCCTCATAATTATTAAATCATATTTTTTTTGAAAAACTTCTTTTATAGAAACTCTTCTTACGCTGGTGTCTACCTTGGCATCCTTATTAAAGTCATAACCAATTTTTTTTGATTTAAATAACTTTAAAAAAGTACCATTCCCACAACCATAATCTAATATTTTATTATTTTTGTCATCTTTGTAATATTTTAAGATTATTTTTTTATCTAGTTTATATTGAATTTTTCTTAATTTAAAATCATTATTATTTTTCAAATAATTTTTATTAAAATATTCTTTACTATAAAGATCTTTTAATTTTTGATTATTCGGTAAAGGATACTGGAATACAAATAAACAATTATTACATCTATAATATCTTATCTGACTATGGGTATATAAATATGATTTATTTAGATTTATAATTTTGCCACAGATTTTACATTTCATATAATTTTTGTTTCTATGAATTTTTTTACTTTTCCTATTATATATTTTTGATCAATTGAACTTAGCCCTGGATATAGTGGAAGACTAACGATATTATTACCAATTTCATAGGCATTTGGGCACGTTTTTTTGGTCCAATTAAATAAAGATTTATAATTTTTCATATTTGTTACTGACCTATAATGCACACCACCACCTATTTTATTTTCATTTAGATATTTTAAAAATACATCTCTAATATTTTTTTGTTTGAACTTATTGGTATCAAACACAAACAAAAATAAATGATACCCATGTTTAAAATTATATTTATAATTGTTTTGTAATTTAATTGGATAATTTTTTAATTCATTATAATAAGTATCATACAGCTTCTTTCTTTTTTTCCACATGTAATTAATTTTGTTTAACTGTTTTATTCCTAAAGCTGCATTTAAATCTATCATATTGTATTTTAATCCTGTGTGTAAAATATCATAATGTTGATACGGCAAATTCTTAGGTGTGTTGTCTGGCATGTATCTTTTCCATGCATCTCTAGTCATTCCATGTAAACGCATAATTTTCACTATTTCTGCTAATTTCCTATCCTTACAAGTTAACATTCCACCTTCACCAGTCGTAATATTTTTATTCGAGTAAAAACTATAACATCCAGAATAGCCAAAATTTCCAACCTCTTTTTTTTTATATTTTGTCTCAATTGCATGGGCACAATCCTCAATTATTTTTATTTTATATTTATTGGAAATTCTAATTATTTCACTCATATCACACGGTAATCCAGCAAAATGAACAATTAAAATAGCTTTTGTATTTCTATTTATCTTCTTAATTATTTCCTTTGGATCAATATTAAAATCATTTTTTGATATATCAGCTAAAATTGGTTTAGCTCCAGATAAAATGATACTATTTATAGTAGAGGCAAAGGTCATTGGAGTAGTAATTACTTCATCAGTTTTCTTTAAATTCATCGATAACAAGGATAAATGAAGTGCAGCTGTACATGAATTAACTGATATAGCAAATTTAGTTTTTTTAAAATTTGAAAAGTTTTTTTCAAATTGTTGCGTTATCTTGCCAGTTCCTAACCAAGTAGAATTAATTACTTTTTTGACTGAATCAATCTCTTCTCTCCCAAGAAATGGTTGTCCAAAAGAAATGAATTTTTTTTTTTGCCACAATTGTTGTATAAACTAGTAAATAATCAAATACAATTAAAACTTGAGTTTATAAAAGAATAACAAAATAATGAAATCTATTAAAAAATTATGGATGCAGTGCAAATTATTAATACCTGGAGGTAATGGATTGATTTCAAAAAGACCTGAAAGATATTCTGAAGATAAATGGCCAACATTTTATAAAAAAAGCAAAGGATTAAACGTATGGGATTTAAATGGAAAAAAATATAAAGATATGTCTCAAATGGGTATCGGAACCTGCGTCTTGGGATATGCAAATCATTACATAGACAGAAGAGTAAAAAAAGCAATAGATATGGGAGTTAATAGCACTTTAAATAGCACTGAGGAATTAAAGCTAGCAAAAAAGATTCTTAAACATGACAAATTTGCTCAAAAGGTAAAATTTGCAAGAGGTGGAGGTGAGGCAATGGCAATAGCCGTAAGAATTGCAAGAGCTGCCCAAAAAAAAGATTTCGTCGCATTTAGTGGTTATCATGGTTGGTATGATTGGTATTTAGCAACTAATTTAAAAGGTAAAAATAGATTGAAAAATCATCTATTGCCCGGCTTAGAACCCTTGGGTGTTCCAAAAGCTCTTAAAAACACAATTTTTGGATTTAAATATAATGACTGCGATGATTTTAAGAAAAGGGTAAAAAATAAAAATTTAGCTGCCATCGTTGTAGAGGGTTGTAGATTTCAAAATCCAAATAGAAAGTTTGTCAGAGAAATAAACAAGTTTTGCAAAATCAATAATGTTTGCTTAATTGTAGACGAAATTACGTCTGGCTGGCGCAGTACTATTGGGGGCGTATACAAAAAATTTGGCTTGAAACCAGATATAGTTATTTACGGGAAAGGAATTGGTAACGGTTATGCGATATCCTGTATTGTTGGGAAAAAAAAATATTTAAATTACGCCAATGAATCTTTTATAAGTAGCACTGCATGGACTGAGAGAATAGGCTTCGTTGCTGCCAATTCGACTATAGATTTTTTTTTAAAAAATAATGTTCACTTGGAAATTGAAAAAAACGGAAAGTATTTAATAAATGAGTGGAGGTTACTGAGCACAAAGCACGGTCTAAAAATTAATTTTTCAGAAAATCCAGCGTTAGCATCTTTTTACTTTGGCTATTCCAATCAAGTAAATTCTAAAATTTATAAGTTTTTTACTGATCGAATGTTAGATTATAATTATCTTGCAAATAATAGTATTTATTTGTCATATGCTCACAAAAAAAAGGAATTAGATAGCTACCTTAAAATTTGTGATAAAATTTTCAAAGAAATAAGAGATTTGGTTAATAATGATAGTAAAATATATAAACTTAAGTCAAGGAAAGAAAGTTTCAAAAGACTTACCTAATGAACGATTGTATATTAGTTCAAGCAAGAACAGGTTCCCAGAGATTAAAAAATAAAATTTTGTTAAAAATACAAGGTAAAACTGTTCTAGAGATATTAATATCTAGGCTTAAAAAGTGTAAGAAAATACAAAACTTAATAATAGTTACAACCAAAAAACCTAAAGATGATATTATTGTTAAAATTTGTAAAAAAAATAAAATTGATTTTTTCAGAGGTTCCGAGAATAACCTTATTAATAGATATTATAAATGTGCAAAATATTTTAAAGTAGACAATATCGTAAGAATTACATCTGACTGTGTTCTTATCGATCCTAAAATAATCGATAAATTATATTCAGTTTTTAAAGCAAAAAGATTGGATTATGTGTCAAACACTACACCACCTAATAAAAGTACTTTTCCTGATGGAACTGATGTTGAGATATTTTCATTTAACGTTTTGAAAAAATTAAATCGAGTTTGTAAATCTAAAAGTGATAAAGAGCATTTAACTGATTACATTTGGCGTGACAGTAAATTTAATACTTACACATTGAAGAATAAACTAGACTTATCTAAATTTAAATACTCTCTTGATTATAAATCTGACTACAACTCTATAAAAAAAATTTTTAATATTTTAAAAAAAAAGAAAAAATTTGGATATATGATGGAAGTAATAAAAGTTGTGAAAAAAAATAAAAAAATACTATCCTTAATGAAGCACTCACGAGAAATGTATTTAAAAAATAAAAAAATAAATGACCAACTGTTTATAAAATAAATCACGCAAAATTAATTTCTAAAACTTTAAAACAAATAATTTTCTTAAAAAAAAAGAGGGCGATTACAGCTTTAAATCACACTTTTTGTGGATTTAAAATAATTTAAAAGAGATATTAACATTAGAATAGTTTAATATAAAATAAACATTACTAAAATAAATATATATATAAAAATTTAAAGTATATTATTGATGAAAGTTATTTATTTAATACCAACATATAATGATGAAGATAGTTTAATCAAACTTATAAAAGAAATTAATATAATTAATGCAGATTATGAAAACAACTTTTTGATTATAAATGATGGTTCAGAAAAAAAATATGAAAAATTAAAAGATTTAAATAATGTTAACGAATTATATGTAAAGTTAAATCAAGGCAATCAAATATGTATCGGTATTGGTTTAAGTTATCTTTTAGAAAATGATTTAAAATTTGATTTCTTAATTATCATGGACGGTGACGGTGAAGATGACCCTAAGTATATAAAAAATTTAATCAATACTGCCAAAAAAAATGATAATAATGACATTATCTTTGCATCAAGAGGTACAAGGCAAGAGGGGTATCTTTATAAATTATTTTACTTTTGGTATAAAATTTTCTTTAGAATATTAACTGGTCAAAAAATACATTTTGGAAATTACAGTTGCATTCCCTATAGATTATTAAATAAATTTGAGTACATTAAAGAGATTTACACTCATTACAGCGCTAGTATAATAAAATCAAAAATATCTTATAAGTCAATAATTTGTAATAAAGGGCATAGATATTTTCATACCTCAAAATTGAATTTTTATGGTTTCGTAAAACATGCGTTAAAATCGTTTTCTGTTTTTAGTGACGTAGTTTTAATGAGAATGTTATTTTTTTGTTTTATTGGTTTTATTTTAAGCACAATTGGAATTGTTTTATTGATAATTTTAAAATTTTTTTATTCTGAGGTTTTATTGGGATGGACATCAAACATGATATTGGGTTTTTCTATAATTGATATAATATTTTTTTTATCTCTGGTTTTAACTCTGATAAATTTAATTAAAAATAAAGAAACAAATTATAATTTTAAGTTAAAAAATTTTTATAAGGAATTTATTGATTAAGCTTTGAAATGAACAAACTTCACTCTCAAATGGAAATTTTCTTCAATACGCCAAATTGGAAAAATTACTGGATAAAAGATATCAAACAATATTCTACCGGAAATATAATGGAAGTTGGAAGTGGACTGGGGTCAAATTTATTTTTTTTTAAAAAAATATTGAAATTTAAAAAATTAACTTGTCTAGAACCGGAAAAAAAATTATTTAAAAAATTAATAGAAATTAATAAATCCGAAAATAAGAATATTTTTTTTATTAATAAATCGCTTAATAAGATAAAAAACAAAAATAAATTTGATACAATATTATACGCTGATGTGTTAGAGCATATAAAAAATGATAATAAAGAGGTTATCTTAGCTAAAAAATTTTTGAAAACAGGGGGTAGACTAATATTTCTTTGTCCCGCCCACAATTTTTTGTTCACTCAATTTGATAAAAATGTTGGTCACTATAGAAGGTATAATAAGAAAATGTTTTCTAATTTATTGCCAGATAATATGAAAATTGAAAAAATATATTATTTAGACTCTTGTGGTTTTTTTTTAAGTCTTTTAAATAAAATTATACTGAATAGAAATCCCAAAGAGCATGAAATTAAAACTTGGGATAAATATATAGTTCCAATTTCGACCATTTTTGACAAAATTACATTTAATTTTTTTGGTAAATCGATAGTTTGTATATATAAAAATTCTTAATAAATGAAAAAAATAGTGATTACAGGTGGCTTAGGTTACATTGGTAGTGAGCTTTGTAAAATTTACTCAGGTTACAGTTGGTTATATAACATCATAGTTATTGATAATAGATTTATATCGGGAAGAGTAAATCAATTAAGAAGGTGGAACATGAAATTTTTTCATGGAGACATTCTAGATCAGGAATTGATAAAAAAATTATGTCATGATGCTGATGTAGTACATCATTTAGCAGGTATAACATCTGTACCAAGAGTCGCTAGTGAGGCTAATAAAGAAAAAGAAAGGGAGATCGAAATTAATGCAATTGAGGGTACTCAAAATATATTAAATGTGATTAGAGACGATTGTAAAATAATAATGCCATCTTCACATGTGGTTTATGAAAGTTTAAAAGATATAAAATTAAATATTAAAGAAGACGAAGTAACTTGCCCTAAATTATCTTATGGAAAATCAAAAGATGCTAACGAAAAACAATTAAAAAACTCAGGAAAGAACTATATAATTTTAAGATTAGGTTCTGTCTACGGTTATTCAGCAGATGCTACACGTTTAGATATAATGACAAATCTTTTTTGTAAACTTTCTTCACAAAATAAAACCTTAAAACTTTTTGCAGGTGGAAGGCAAATTAAAAGTCTAATTCCTGTTATTGATGTTGCCAGGTGTTTTAAATTTATGGAGGAAAGAAAAGATATTAACTATGAAATATTTAATACTTCTAAAGATACTGTGACTGTAAAAAAAGTTTCTGAAATATGTAGAAAATATAACCCTAAGACTAAAATACTAGAAACTAATGATGAAGTTCCTAATTTAGGATTTTCATTGTCAAACAAAAAACTTTTAAAAACAGGATTTAAATTTCTTTACAGTTTGGATGAGAGCATAAGAGAAATGATAACTAAATTATCAAAACAAAGCTTAGTAAAAGACATTGAATATGTTCAAAGAGGCACAGATGAATTTGTTGATAGTAGGGGCAAGATAAGTAACTTTGAATTGACTGAGCCAGTGAACATGATTGGATTAATTGACTCAAAAAAAGGCACATTAAGGGCTAATCATTTTCATCCTCAACAAGAACAAAAATGTTTATTCACAAAAGGACAAATAATTGAGGTTTTTAAGGATCTATTAAATCCAAATTCACCAAAAATTACTCAGGTAGTTAACGCGGGACAAATTTCAATAATAAAACCGAATATAGCACATACAATGATTTTTTCTAAAGATACTACGTTTTTAAATTTAGTTAGAGGTGAAAGAGAACACAAAAACTATGGAATTACACATACAATTAAACATATCTTTGTTGACAAAAAAGAAAAAAATTTACTCTTAAGTTGTTATAAATTTGAATGTAGATCTTGCGGCAGTAATAGACTTCAAAGATTTATATCTTTAGGATATCAGCCTCTTGCAAACAATCTTTTAAAAAAAAGAGAAGAAAAAACAGATTTTTATCCTTTAGAGGTAAATTATTGTGATAAATGTCACAATTGTCAACTATCAGTAGCTGTAGACTCAAAGAAAATGTTCTCAAATTATTTATATACATCCTCAACATCAAAGAAGTTTAGAGATCATTTTTCTAAAGCTGCTGAAAAATATATCGATGAATTTAAGCTTATACCAAATAAGTCTTATATAATTGATGTTGGTAGTAATGATGGAATAGCACTTAAGCCCTTTAAAGACAAAAAGTTCAAAAGAATTTTAGGTATTGAACCTGCAAAAAATTTATCAAAATTAGCAAATAAAAATAAAATTAAAACATTTAATGGTTTCCTCAATAATCAAAATATGAGTAAAATAAAAAAGAATGCTGATTTGGTTTTAGCATCAAATGTATTTGCCCATTCTGACGATCTTATAGGCATGGCAAAATGTATGATAGGGCTATTAAAAAAAAACGGAAATTTAATTATAGAGGTACAATATTTGGTTGATACACTCAAAGAACTTACTTTTGATAATATTTATCATGAACATTATAATTATTGGTCACTAACTTCATTAACAAATTTTTTTAAAAAATTAAATACAAAAATTTATAGAGCTGAGAAAATAAATACTCACGGAGGTTCATTAAGGATTTATTTAAACAAAAACGAAAATACTAAGGTAGAAAAAAGTGTGAACAGGATTTTAAAAGAAGAAGAAAAATTTGGCATAAAAAAATTTCAAACTTACAAAATTTTTGGTGAAAAGATCAATAAGATAAGAGAAAATGTTAATAAAAACTTAGACAAAATAATAAATAAAAATAACAATATAATTGGATACGGGTCTCCAGCAAAGGCAACGACTTTTTTAAATTTTTTTGGTATTAATAATAAAAAGTTAAAATATGTAGTAGAAGATAACATCCTAAAACAAAACAAATTTATACCAGGTGTAAAAATTAAAATTATAAATAAGAAAAAATTTTATGGGAAAAAAAATACCGTATTGGTATTAGCCTGGAATTTTTTTGAAGAAATAAAAGCATCAAATAAAAAATTAGGTAATAAATTTATTAATATTAAAGATTTGGAAAAGAATAATTTATAAATATTTCAAATAATGGAAAAAATGCGGATCTTTCTAATAAATAAAATAAAATCAATACAATTTTTTGTTTTTTTTCTGTATTTAATTATTGGGATCAATATCACGAAAGATTATGGAATTAGTTACGATGAAGTAGAATATCGACAAACAGGATTTATAGTCCTTAATTATGTTGGAGAAAAACTTTTTCCTGAAAAAACTCAAAAAATTGCAGAGGAAAGAAAAATTAAATTCACAAAAATAGACGAATATAAGTGGGGTGGCTCAAATAACTTTAAAATACAACATACATTTAATGCCCTTGTCGAATTCATATTTATGAGAAATGCTAATAAGTCAGAAGTTTATTATTTAAGACATTATATAAATTTTATAATATCCTTAATAACAATAATAATTTTCTATAAAATCTTAAGATTAAATTTCAACCACGTAATATCTACTATTGGATCACTAGCATTTGTATTATCCCCTAGAATTTTTGCAGATTTTTTTTATAGTCCTAACGATATTTGGTCACTATTTTCTCTAGTTTGTTGTCTTTATTGTATGTTAAATTTTTTAAAAAATAAAAAATTAAAATACTTTTATTTATTTCCGATTTTTTTATGTATAGCAATAAACATTAGATATATAAATTTATACGTATATCCAATTTTTTTAATATTTCTATTTTATTTTAATAAATTTGATCTTCAACTATTTAAAAAATTATCTAATCAGTTATTAATATTAATTTCTTTTTTGGTAATAATTACTCCCGATATTTGGTATAATCCTAAAAATCTTTTTATAAATTTTTTTTCACAATTAAATTGGAATTATCCTACTGAGATTATGTTTAATGGAAAACTAATTTTGTCCTCAGAGGTACCTTGGTATTATATTTTGGAATGGATAATCATAAGTACTCCAAGTATGACTTTATTTTTATTTTTTGTTGGAATAATTTTATTTTTATTAGATCTTTCTAATAATATTATTTTAAAAAAAAGTTTAAAATCTTTGCAGAGTGAAAGTATAATTTTTTTATTTTTTATAATTCCAATTTTTGCATTTATGGTATTTAGGCCAGATATATTTAACGGTTGGAGACATTTTTATTTCTTAAATATTTCTATAATTTATTTCATGTGTTATTCATTAAAAAATTTATATAAAATTAAACTTAAGTTTTTTAAGGAGTTCTTTTATTCAGTTTTAATAATTAATTTTGTCTTAATATTAAATTGGATGACTGTAAATCATCCCTATCAAAATATTTTTTTTAATAATATCTCCAAAAAATACGCAGAAAATTTTGAACTAGATTATTGGGGCTTATCTAACATTGAGTCTTTAAAATACCTGTTATCTATTGAGAATGGTGCTTTTCAAATTTCTAATTTTGAAGACTCAAGAGCAGATTTCTCCTTAAATTTACTTGATCAAAATAAAAATAAAATTAAATTTGGTAAACCAAATGACATTCGCTCAAAATATTTAATTTCACATAAAAACAAGGGTTTTAATGATGAATATTTTATAAAAAGAGGTTTACAAGTCATTAAAGAAATTAAAGTTGACAATATTGTTATTAACAGAATTATTACACGAAAAGAAAATAATTAAAATTAAACCTTTTTTTGCCATAAATTTGACCTTTATCCATATATTTTCTTTTAAAAATTATTTTTTTAATCAGTATGTCTTCTATAAGGTTTTATTTGTTGTTCTATTTCTCTTAATCTCATCTCAGGCTTTCCGAGTATAGTTTCCATACGCCTAATATTTTTTACCATTTCAGTTAGTGTACTAGGATCTGCAGATAAAGCATGGTCAGGTCCTTCGTCTTGAGTATTAAGTGTAAAATGTTTTTCAATTATTTTTGCTCCAGACGCAACCGCCATTACTGGAATTTCAACACCGATTGTGTGATCTGAATAGCCTACCGGCCCCGAATGATATGTCTTTAAAAGATTTATCAATGATAGGTTAGCCTCTTTCGATGGTGTTGGGTAAGATGATATACAATGCAATAAAGCCAATTCACAACCTGATCCATCATCTTTTCCTCCAAGTGATTTCCACGCATCACCAAGCTCTTTTACATTAGTCATTCCAGTAGACATTATCACAGGCTTTTTTGTACTAGCAACTTTTCTTAGTAAAGAGTGATTAACGGTATCAAAACTTGCAATTTTATATGCTGGGCAGTTTACCGACTCTAAAAAATCTACTGACTCGTCATCAAAAGGTGTACTAAAAATAGTGATTCCTTCATTTTTACCGTGTTTAATACATTTCTCTTGCTGATCAAAACTAAGTTCTGCATCTTTTAGAATTTTAAATATAGGGGAGTCAACTGCAACTCTCTTCTCGGTTAAATAGCTTTGCATTTTGACTGCATTTGCTCCAGCAGATTTTGCTTCGTCAATTAATTTTATGGCCTTGTCTAGATCACCACCGTGATTAATTCCTATTTCAGCAACTATATAAGTTTGATTTTTTTCACCAATTTCATGGCCATCAATATTTATTGATTTTCTATTCATAATAATTTTTTAATACCTATATATCAATTAATATATATTTTTAAAATTAAAAGTATAATAAATTAATATTTATGACAATTAATACTAATTTTGAGTTAGTTTTATTTCATAAAATGCTTATTTCATTAGTTTCAGATAAATTAATTTTTTAATTCTTTTTAACCCCTTCCCGTCGATAAACTTAGGAGCTATTTTATTTATCTTATTTCTCTTTAATGAGTCATAAATCAAATTATTTAAAACTTTTTGAAAAAACAATTTATTTAATTTCATTTCATTTGAACCTAAAAAGGTTATTCCAAACTTTTTTAAATTATTTATTGTATTTAGTTGATGTTTGTATTGAGGTAGGCTTATTGTTGGTATCCCATAAGCAGCAAACTCAAATAAAGAAAGGCCACCTGAAGTAACTCCAATATCAGCTTTCTTGATTATTGTCTGAAAGTTCTTGGGATAGATAAATAATTTTATTTTTGAAGTTAAGTTATATTTTTCAATTTCTGAACGATAGAGCTTAACCAATCTTTTGTCACTTTGCCCTAATATTATATAAATGTTAATATTTAATGGTATTTCTGGAATCGCTGTTAAAAAAAAATTAGTTAATTTTCTCTTATCCACTCCTCCAAACGTGACAACTATATTTTTAATTTTTTTTCTATATATTGATTTTTTGTAAATTTCTCTTGATAAGATAAGGTAATTATAACCACTATATAAATTAGTTTTCTTCTTACCTAAATATAAACTTCCAATTGATAAATGGGCTAAATTTAAGTGTTTTGCAAATTCATCAAATATTAAAATTTTATAACCAATTTCTTTAACCTTTATAATTAGATTAGAGTTCAATTTAAACGTATCAAATATTGCTATATTTTTTGCATTAGGATCATATAAATTATTAAACTCTAATATTTCAAGTTTAGAAACTTTTGATATCGTCTTATACTTAAGTTTTTCTTTTGAAATAATTTTTTTTCCGTACTCGTAACCTGTAAAATCTCTTGTTAGAAAACAAACATCTTCTTGTTTAACAATACGAGATTTTATTAAACTTTTTGCTAAGGATATACATCTTGTAACATGACCTGTCCCGACTTGATGATGTTTCCCTGCGTCACATCTAATAATAACGTTAACCATAACCAGTTTACTTTCTTGTAAAAATAAATGTCTTTACTTGAGAGAAATCAGTTTTTAGAAGATTATCATTGATTTCCAGGCCAATTTGATTGTGATAGTCTGAATAAGATGGTGGTGATTTAAGGTAATTTTGGGCATATAAAGCATAAATAACTCTTGTTATAAAGTAAAAGTTCGAAGCAAAGTTATCAACCTCTGTAAGTTTAACGTTTTTAAATTTATAAGATTTTAATTTTTTTTCATTTAAAAATAGATTGTGGAAAGGAGGATTAATTTTTCTTAAACCATATTTTTTTCGCATTTCATTTATATTTTTTTGTGCATTAGAACTACTTTCAACTAAGATAATTTTACCACTCTTTCTTAAATGTAGACCTAAATTATCAATAATTTTAAGTTGAATTTTGGCGCTAAGTATATTTTGAATAGCTCTTTTTGATATAATATAATCGAACTTCTTATCAAATGATTTATCGCTTACTGTTGACATATCAAAACAATCAAAATTGACATTTTTATATTTAAAATACTTTTTATTCGCTTTATCAATTAGCTCTTGTACGAAATCTGTGCCATAATATGCTTTGATAGCAATTTTTTTTTGCAGTCTATCTAATAATTTACCGTTACCACACCCAACTTCTAAAATAGACTTATCATTTTTTATTCTTTTTATTATCTGATCCTCTTCAAGTAAGTCTAATTGAGCATCATTTGTACAAACAGTATTTTCACTATTTTCTACTCTTGATTTCCAAAAATTACGTATATTGTTTTTATCTTTGTATGATGACATATGATTTAAATATTTAATAAAAAGCCTCTTAAGGTATTACCAGGATGTCATTCCACCATCTACTACTAATGTATGTCCATTGATATATGACGACATTGGTGACAATAAAAAGATTATTGGATCAACAACTTCATTTACTTTTGCCATTCTAGACATGGGGTTAAGTTTTGAATATTTTTCAATAAATGATTTAGATTGTGGATTTTTTTCATTAATAATTCCACCGGGAGCAATTGAATTAACTCGAACATCTATGCCGTCAAGTACTCCATTGATTGAAAAGTATTTAGACATCTGAATGAGCCCAGCTTTAGTAGCACCATAAACTTCTGAACTCCTTCTATCATTATCGTCGTAAATTGTTGGATTTGGGCTTATAATTCCATAATGGGATGCAACATTGACAATAACTCCTTTTTTATTGATCTTATTTAAATTTAATAAAAATTCTCTCATAAATAAAAATGGCCCTTTTAAATTTACATCAACAACAAAATTAAAGTCTTGTTCTGACCTTTCTTTCCAACTATTAAATACAGCAACTCCAGCATTGTTGACTAACGCATTTATGTTTCCAAATTTTTCATTCCCTTTTTTAAATATCAGTTTAACTTCATTTTCTTTATGAACATCTATTTTATCAATTATTATATTTTGTAATTTATTTTTAAAATTAATTTCTAATTGGTTTAGTTTGTCTTGATCATTATCAACTGCCACGACCCTAGCATCATTAAAAAGTAATTTCTCAATGAGTGCTTGACCTATTTGACCACCTGCCCCTGTTACTAACACAACTAAATCTGAAATATCTAAATTTTTCATAAATAAAATTAAACTATATATTTTTTTATAGCTTTAGATTACTTTATTAAATATTTTTTTATATTTAGAATCAGGCATTTCTTTGATATTTTTTTAAGATGATTTTTTTCAATATAGCCCATTTTGCAAGCATTTCCTGCAAATAAGCAATTTTCATAACTAGCCTTTTTTCAATAGTATAAATAAATTGACCTGGTTTGTTAAGATTTTTTATTTTTTTGTCCAAAATATGTTTCAAAAAAATCCAGAAATAATCTGGTAAAAAAATTTAAAAGAAAACCGAGTCCATAACAACTCGATAGTCATAATTTTTACCAATAACTTAATTTAAAATATGTAAATTATTAAAATTTTTTTCAGTGCATAAATCAAGCCGATTGAGCTATTAGTACTGGTCAGCTACATACGTTGCCGTACTTCCACACCCAGCCTATCAACGTGGTGGTCTACCACGGCTCTATAGGAAGAACTAGTTTTGAGGTGAGTTTCCCGCTTAGATG
>MDTB01025557.1_pt1 | contig 17959 bp, 17 predicted proteins | sample 811161 | NCBI WGS metagenome assembly MDTB01 (sample SAMN05326650, study PRJNA326480) | marine metagenome | isolation source: seawater | place: Mediterranean Sea | collected 2009
AGTATGGCATCGAGATTTCTCACCCCCTCTTTACTCTCAATTTTGCATATGATGTTGGCATCCGGGCCACAGGCCGCTCGCATTTGGATCACATCCTGAGGTCGATTGGTAAACGATAAAGCAAAATTCTTGATGCCACATGCATGACCGATCTCAATGGCCGCAACATCCTTCGTGGTTAAGGGATCAAACTCAATTGGCCGATTTAAATCCGCCGCTTTGTTGCTCCCGACGAAACCCGGATTAATCACCGTCGCCAGACAATGATCCGCCATCCTATGGTTCACTTCAAATTCAGCGCCATCAAAATCAATGCGGATCCGGTCACCGGGTTGAAACTGCGATGCCATTTTTGTCGGCGTGAAGGAAATCTCTGTTTTTGATCCGGTGACGGGCGAAAATGGAATTCGAATATCATTGCCTGTGTCGAAATATATTTCCCCCCCGCTCATGACCTGGTTGCGCAATTGGGCACCCTCACTGTCCAGACAAATGGGCACATCCGTCCAAGACCGGATTTTAGTAATGGTGCTCTCTAAGTCGTCCAATGACGTGTGCGAGAGGTTTATACGAAAAATACTCACCCCCAGCGCCACACATTTTGAGACAACGTCCTCACTCAAAGAGGCCGGTCCCAAAGTTACCAAGACTTCTATATTTTTAGCGTTCATGGTGAAAAAGCGATAATTTATCTCAAATTAAGCAGTTTGTTTTGCTACAACATATAAAGGATATCGGCTCTTATATCGGCCACTACGTTAAACTACAATATACGACGGTAAAGGATGACTCCTTGAGTGCGCTAGCCGCAAGTGGTGAACAAAGTGGCACTCTTATAACACCCTAGAACCAACGAATTTGACACGAGGTTCGCTATTTCAGCTTCTTATATGAAACCATCCAACCTGCCATCGCGAAACGGCGCGATGTTAATAACGTTTTAAGCTGGCGCCCCTAATATGCCAATGAGTTTGTCATTGATCTTGAATGCTTTTCCGATGGATAGTCCTTTTTATCTTTTCATGCACATTCCCAAGACGGCCGGCACGACATTCAGAAGTATCGTGGACAAACAGTATGGCTTCCCGAATGTACTAACCTATTACAATCAGAACTCGACGCAATTGCTCGATAATTTAGAGGCGACCCTTCAAGTTGGTTCGCACGATTACCGAGCACTAATTGGTCATTTTCAATATGGCGTTCACGCGCCCCTTACCCGGCCCAGCAAATACATAACCTTCTTGAGGAATCCTGTGGAGCGGGCAATCTCAAGCTACCATGAGAATGTGAAGATCATGTCCCCCGCCGTGCGTGACGGAAACGGGGAACTGATGAGCTTTGGGGAATGTTTAAGAGAGCGTGAGGAGTTTTTTGCCAACCAGCAGACGAAGATGATCAGTGGTAAAGGAAGCATGGAGCCTGTTGACGCATCGGATTTGGAACGAGCTCAGAAGAATATCCAGAAAGATTTTATGTTTATTGGCATTTCCGAATATTTTGATGCCAGCATCCTTTTGCTCTCGCGGCTTATTCATTGGCGTCCCTGCACCTACGGCAAGCTTAACGCGAGATCAAATAAGGGACGTCTGGACGGCCAAGAGCTTTTTAACCTGCAAAAGATCAATCATTTTGACGCTATCCTGTACAAAAACGCACTCGATGATCTGCTCAGAGATATGCGTGGTGCAGGAAAGAAATTCGATGCTGCATTGGCAGAGTTAGCCCAGTCAACCTCTGTGGCCGCCGTCACTGGAACCCAGGCCGCTCACGCCCTATCAGATGATCATTTCGCGATAAAATCATTCATCGGTTTTGCCGAAAATTAAGGATAAGGCACCTTGAAGTTAGATACCCCGGGTGCCAATTGGTAAAAATTCCAACCCGAATGTTCTAATTTTGTTAAAGCCATAGGATCAAAGTCAAATCCAACGCTGGGCACACCGTGCCCTCTTCCCACCTCGCTTGACAGCCCATCCATCCCTCTCGGAGACGTGAAAAAGCTCACATAATAAAGTGGTGCCTAGATTCTATCTCTTTCTCGATAAAATTGGTTGATCGTATGACATACATGGTCAATCTGTCCGTCGCCTAGGTAAGGATGCACCGGCAGAGACAAAATTCGGCCGGCTTGTGTTTCGACACGTGCCAGACTGTTATCATTGCGCGGAATGCTAGAAGCCGCTGGCTGAAGATGAATCGGTATTGGGTAGTGAATGGCTGTGCGTATTTTATGGTCCAACAAATATTCTCTTAGTTCGTCACGGTGATCGACTTGAATGACAAAGTTCTGAAAAATATTAAACTCTCTCGCCTGGCACGGCGGCATGTGAATAAATCGGGCATCAAGTTCTCTGCGATAGCGCGCCGCATTAGCTCTCCGTTTAGAAATTTTCTCTTCCAAATTTTTTAATCGATAAATCAAAATGGCGGCCTGCAGAACATCCAACCGAGAGACAACCCCCCACTCCATCAAAGTCTCCCGCTCATGGAGTCCATTATTTCGTAAGCGCCGCAATCGATGGGCCAGCTCTTCGTCATCCGTTGTTAGAAATCCTGCATCACCCGCAGCATTAAATACTTTCAGAGGGTGTGCAGAAAAAGCCGCTACCCTGCCGAAACTCCCCGCGCATTGATCTGAGTATCGCGCCCCAAAAGCTTGAGCTGCGTCCTCCAAGATTGTGATGTCTTGCGTCTGTGCGATACCTAAAATTTCGTCCATCCGCGCAACCCGTCCAGTTAAATGAACAGGCATGATGACTTTGGTCCGCTTATTGATGGCTGCTTTTATTGCGTCCGGATCAATATTCTGATCATCCAGAACATCGACAAAAACAGGGGTAGCCCCCGCCTGAACAATAGCAGAAGTTGAAGAAAAATGAGAATTCGGCGGCGTTATAACTTCATCACCGGGCCCAACCTCAAGCGCTCTTAACCCGAGATATAAGGCATCCGTTCCAGAGGACACACCGATGGCAAACGACGTGCCGACAGTCTCCGCGATCAGGCTCTCAAATTCTGCGACCTTCTTCTCGCTGACGAATTGCCCTTCCGAAAAAACCGCATCCACGCAGCCATGGATCGCGTCACGCTCTTCGGTATATTGAGCAGAAAAATCAACGAAAGGTACTTCTACAAAATTTCCGATATTGGTCGACTCCAAATCAGGTTCTATATTTATGTCGTGTTCAAATCGAGGCTTATCGGTAGCGTTCATATTTACAAAATCTCGTCTCATACGGTTAAGAGTAAAATATAAGATTCAAAAAAATTCTTCATCAAATTTCTGACCGGAATTCATCAAGTAATAGAGAGCGGCGGACAGGCAATGTAGCATCAGTAGGCTCAGAAACTGGTGCTATCCGCACGATCATTGGTGACAAGCAGTAAACACAGAATAAAACGTTCAGATGTGGACAAATAACGAATTATCCATGACCAATAAAAACGAAATAACCCTCACAACCATAAAATATCGTTATTAGGTAAATGACATTGGCGTCCATGCAGCAATGTCCAAACACCCTTAGAAATTTATATTCTGATTCAATTACTAGAACAGAACTGCCTCCGCGTTTTACGAGGATCTAAAATCGGTTTAACGCATGTCGGTAGCATCTTTACTGATTGTCTTCTCCCATTTTTTAATCAATGCAGCGGGAACTATAGCAGAGTCTATCTTACGGGCCGGATTACCAAGCATAAACGAACCAGCATCTACGTCCCTTGCGATGACTGATCCCAAGCCAATTTTCGTCATTGGGCCAATCATAATGTTATCCGCAATAGCGCATTGGCCAGCAATAAACGTATAGCCACCAATTTTTACACCTGAACTCGTTGTAGAATTTGCACAGATCGTTACGCCATCACCTAAGATGTTATCAGCACCAATAACCGCGTTCCAGATGACTTTTGTAAAATCCCCAAGAATGGATCCGTTTCCAACAATGCAACCCGCGTGAATAATAGTGCCGATACCTATCTTCGCAGAACTATAAATTTTCGCTGATGGATGTATAAGCGTCTCGTAGTTTTCCAGGGGAACATTTAACTTGTCGAAAATGGATTGCGTAGCCAATCGTGCACGGTTACTACCAACGCCCATCACAAAGGCGGCTGTAGCAAATTTCCCGACCGTCTCTAGGGGCCCCAGAACTTTTACACCTAAAATGTCCTTTCCATGTAGTTCATAATTATCATCAAGAATGCCAAGAACCCTGTATGCTGGAGAGAGTTGATTGATATCATTCACGATTTCAATCTGCTCGCGAAAAGCACCTGCACCGACGAACACTAAGTCTTTTATCAATTACTGTCGCCTTTTAAGGTTTGCAAATTTACCTCTAAATAGCTTCTCAAGGTTCCCAACGATCGGAGTGGATGAGAGCCGTCAATCCCGTTCCATTCCACCCAAATATCAGGCACTAACCCTAATTTCTCAGAAAACTGAGATTCTAGTTCAGCCAATAACGAAACAATTCCCATTGAGTCGATTTTACTATTATCACCCAGAAGTGGTGTTTCCCATTCAGGTGAAAGGCGCATTTCAGGCGGCAGGTCTTTATTCACCACCTCGATCACTGAATAGATGATATCGTCAATCATTAGACTTTATCGCACGTTTGGAGAAATGCGCTAACCGCAATTCGATCTACCTTACCGCTACTATTAACGGGTAACTTTTCGATCTGATGATAACTAATTGGATGCATATAGCGCGGTAACCGCTCGCGCAGGAAATCTGTGATTACGTGCCCCTCAGGTAGCGTATTACCTACCAGCGCTGCACGAATGAAATCACGGTCTCCTTGGCGAATTACCGCGCATATCGACTCATCAATATCGGCATGTTCCCTCAAATAAAACTCAATTTCACTTAGTTCGATACGATAACCACCAACTTTTACCTGCGAGTCTAATCGACCATGACAAAACACAACGCCACCAATTTCAGAGACGCGGTCACCCGTTTTGAACCACTTACTTCCGTCGATATCCGTAAACCTGTTCTCGCCAACACCCCCCAAATAACCGGAAGTGATTTGCACGCCCTCAATCCACAACTCACCCTCTGATTCTACTCTAAAACGGTTTCCGGGCAGTGGTCGGCCAATCGGTACCAAACCAATATTTTCATAAAGGTCCAAGTCATCAGGATCGCAACAGTGAAAGAAATTTTCGACCCCAGTTTCTGTCAATCCGTAAAAGTTAAATACCTTCGTCGTCTCCAAACCTGAGTAGACAAATGCTAATTGATCTAATCGGAACGGTTCACCTGCCATAATGACTAGTTTTAATTCGTTACAAATTTTCTTACCTCTAGAATACGTTTTCAGCCGCGACAACAGGGAGGGAACTGAGATTAAAACGTCCACCCCCTCGTTTTGCATATGTCGTAAAGGCATAATCCTGTCGGCATCTGAGAGGGCTGGCGCGAATTTTCCCTCGACAAGCGGGCAGCAGAGTAGATAAATTATGGATAAATCGAATCCGAAATCATGATAATCTGCAAAAACATAACCAGTCTTTAAAGGTAAAATCTTCAGTGCACTCTCCACAAAGTTAATATAGTTTTTGTGGGTCATAGGAACACCTTTCGGCACCCCAGAAGTTCCCGAAGTAAACATAATATAAGCCCATGCTTGTAGGTCTATCTTATTCGGATTAAATAATCTTTTATTAACCGTATTAAGATCAGGCTCGCGAATACTTATAAGTAAAATTTTTTTTGTATCGGCAAATTGTTTTATTTCAAAAGGTAAGGGGCGATCGATAAGTATTACAGATGGGCTGCAAAGCTGCATCATTTGTATCAATCGCATTGGCGGATGTGCCGGCTCTAATGGCACCCAGCAGTTACCAGACAATAGAATGGAATATACTGCAGCATAATTCTCGAAACACTTACCAGCGTATACGGCGATGATACCCGTCTTTTCTTGAGGCAAAAGGTTATTTATTTTGGCCATCGTGGCCCATAGCTCTTCATAGGATCGTTGGGTGTTGCCTGCTGAGAAGCAGTCTCTAGATGACCCTTCAATAGTAGCTGCTAGGCGGTGATAAAAATCGCTCATCGAGGTTTAGTTACCTATGAAAATTGGAACGTTCGGTATTCAGACTCTGATTGGCCACAATAATGTAGGCGCCGATTTTTTAGATCCAGGATACTACTGGAAACAGTGAAAAAATTTCCATACCTCCATATTTGATCTCCGACCGTACCTCCTGGAAGAAGTAAACTGAATAATTTATCCGTCCCCCCCACACAAAGTTCTGTTGAAGCAAGTGCAGACCGAGAAAAACTGCTGGGATAATCTTCATAATTTTTCGGTCCAAAGGGGATGCTCGCAAAATGGTTGGTAACCACCTGTTCTTCCGAAAGCTCGACAAGATGGGTCTCACCCCCTCTAGTTTCAAGCCAAACAGCCCGTTCTTGGTCCATTAACAGGATATTATAGCCTACAAATTTCTCTAGGCCTGATAAGAAGGCATCGACAAGCGGCGTGATTGTCTTTTCCGTCGCTAATCGAGTGGATACAAACTTTGTCGGACTTGTTAGACCGAAATTTTCTAACCGATAAGTCTCCCGAGCCGCCTCAATCTTTCCGGTCTCGGCGAGTTGCGTCCAGGCTGGGGAATTTACGGCAGCACTTACGAAGCCGCAGCCAAATTTATTTAACCCTAATCCGTAGTAATTTCCACCCTTAGTCCGAACGGCGATGACATTGTCATCCTCAAGAACCTCTTCCTCAGTCGGCTCATTTTTATCGCGGTTTTTTGCAAGAAATCCAGCTGTCAAAGATGAAAACAAAGTACACATGTCATAAACACCAGTAAGATCAAATTAGTTCATCAATTTCCTGGGTGAGGTCTCGCGTTGCTGTGGCGCTCAATAATTTATCTAGTTTTGTAATAAAATAGCGATATTCTATGTATGGCGATACTTGTCCTCGATATCGAAGTAAGTCCAAATTATCTAGGTCCAGCAAAATTTCAGAATCCCGCTCAACCAAAACACCAAAGAAGGTAAATGGAATGAACTCTCTCGTCGCCTCAGAGTACAATGAACCCTTCATAGCTTTTTGTGCAACCAGTCCGACACGGTATGCATAAAGCCAGCGAAATGCATCAATACTTCCGCTGATACCGAGAATTGTAAGTCCGGGAAGTATTGGCGCATCCGATCGCCCAAAATATCCGTTAATCTGATGATAGGTGTACGGAGTGTCAGTATCAAAAATCGTAACCAACAAGCTTCTTGGTGTAATACGACCATTAGATTTCTCAAGGATCAGTTTGGTTATCCTTCGGGATAGAACCGCAGCAATCTCATTGCATCTGACTGGTGCAATTATCAAATTATTCTCGTATTTTTTGAATTTGGGTTTACTTATGTCAGCAAGAACTAAGGCACTCTCAAATTCACGCTGCTCGAGATCCAAGCCGTCGAAGCAATCAATTCGATTAATGCACTCTTCGAAATACCTTTGGCGGATTGCTTCCTCATGGGTCGTAATCTGGTGAGGATCAACCGTCACGCCATCAACATCAATAACAATATCGTCAGCCAGGACAGTAAAGCCAAAAGCTTGAGATATTACCTTTGAAGCAATAGCTACACCATAAAAAGCGCCCTCGCCCATCCAGCGGTCGACATTTTCAACAATGGCAGAACGGATTTTCGGTTCGTGGAGATGGTGGTTCTGAATGTAAGCATCAGCGATTACATCCTCCAACATGGCAATTCCCGTAAAGTCTAGTGGTTCGTCATATATTGAAGGGGCGGTCAACGAAGTCACTGAAGTACCCTGGAACAACGACCCTTTATCGTGCTCGCCATACCAGGCCTTAAGCTCTTCGGTACGTACCCAATCTGAAAAAGCCCGGGACAACCGTTCTGCCGTCCCCTTTTCCGTCAATAAAATGTCTCCGTCCCTTACTCCAGCTCGAAGTACATCCGCCCAGTTTTGTTGCCGATCTCTCTGAGAGTCGGTTTGAAGTTGATCTAAATATCGTAAAAGTTCGGACACTTTATTGCTATCAGACTTGTTCAATACGTCGGTTTTCGTATTCCTTTCGCCGAAGAGCAGCACGCGCAAGCAATGCCAAATCTTCTTGAATACGAAGATGCTCCCGTTTCAAAGGCTCTGGGAGACTGTGAAAATCGACCGTCCTGTTATGGGCAAAATTTTCGACATACTGCTCAACATTTTGGAGCATTTCCCGGACGTTTTGTTTGCCATACTTATTTACAAATTGTCTCCCCCAATCGTTTCCGTAACGCTCACACAATATCCCTCTAACCTGATCTGGAAATAGCGTAACAAATCCAATGTCAGGGCGCCGCCTGACAATTTCCGTTAAAACATGATGTGCTGCTTTGACAATTTCTTTTTTCCAATTTTTCTCTTTTACACGGTAAGGCAGCCTTACTTGGAATTCCTCAGCTTTTTCCCTCTCTAAGCCGTAAACATTATTTTCCTCGAACTCTTCATCCATAGGCGAATTTCGGGTTAGATCAAATGATGAGATAGTAAGGGTATGAATATCCTCATTCCCAACAATGTAATCGACCAACATCTCACGGGACTTTTCTGTTTCACCAGGAAATCCAACCAGCACAAAGCAGAAGTTCAAAATCCCTGCGGCACCCGATAGGCGCAGAACCTCATCGGTATAAGATTGCTCGGTCTTTTTATTCATTTCTTGCAAGATATCTGGGTCGCTAGTCTCCAAACCCCAATGGATTTTGCGACAACCGCCAGCATACAATCGCTCCATTACCCCGGGTGCAACGAACGCCTTCTCTAATCTAGCAAACGTCTCCCATTGCACGTCTAATCCGCGCTCACTGATGAGGTCTGATACTTCAAGTAATGTAGACGGTGCAGAGGTATCTTCCATAAATTTGAAATAAACCGCCCGCCGGCCATAACGCTCAAAAGTTTCATTTTGAATACTTTGAATTTCGTCAACAACAGCAGCTGCATCCCTAACCCTATAACGGTTTGAACCGTAAGGTATTGCACAAAAGGAACAACGGGCATAACAACCGCGGGTCGTTTGAAGAGGTATTAGATATTCTGGAAACCAGTAATCATTATAATCTATGTCTGTGAAATCTGGGCTAAAAGAGAGAAATTTCCCCGGAATAGATTCTGACCTGCGGTTAACATTACTAAGGTCCCCATCTCTTGATATGACGTTTGTAAATACGACATCCTCACTGGAAATTTCATATCGATGGATATTGAGCAATGGCACCTCACCATCCCATAGAACAAGATAGTCGAATAAATCCCTCAAATGGTTTGACTTAAATAACGACTCATAACATCGAGTGATCATCTGGCCACCAAGGACTATCTTTACCCTTGGAGCCGCCAATCTGATGCGAGACGCGAGGGTAAAGGTCGGAATAATTTGATCTTGGAAAGTGGTTGCAATCCCGACTATTTTCGGTGACGCGGGAAGAATTCGCTCCGATATAATTTGATCAAAGTAACTTATGAAAGGGTTAGCTAACTCGTCGTGTGTAGCAGCAGCGACAGACCCAAACATTGTTCTGTCGTATTTCATCGACAGGTTTCGAAGTCCCACCCCAAGTTGGTCGAACTCTTGCGACCTCTCCAAAAGTAACGCCTCAATATTATTATAAGATTCTAGTAGTTGTAATGGATTTTCCAAATACGCCGGGTCGACTAGATTAGGTCGACAGTCGCCCAAAAATTTATTGAAAAAATCTATGTTGCAATCGATTACCGTCGAGGAGTATCCATTTGCCCCCAAATACCCCTTAAGGAGCGGAAGGTTGAGTTGTGGGTGTAGAGGGCTTGAAACGGGCGTGTTAACTAGAAAGCTATCAACCATCTTCTCGCATCAATCTATTATTAATTACGCGCAAAAACATATACAAAAACTCCTCCAACATTCTTTATGTGCAACGGCCCAATTTTAATTTTTTCACATAACTCTAAACCCGCGCCAGCAAGTTCTTCCTCAAACATAATCTCGTGCCGCTTAAAATCTCCATGCATTTCTATACCTGACTTGAGAGCGTCGATCTCAAGTTTGGCAACTTCATAATTACCGTCTTCCAAAGCTTTACCAATTATATATCCATGGTAATCCAAAAGCGCTCTTTTTTGGTCCTCTTCACTAGCGAAAAATGGCAAAATTTCGCCACCCATAATGTACACCCCACCATCTTTTAGATTTGTTTTGATATTTTCTGCAAATTTGCCGGCAAGTAATGGGGGTATATGATCATGCGCAAATACTGAGAGGATTGCGTCGTAAGGCACCGGACTCGAAAAAGTTATGGCATCATCGCAGTAGCAATTTGCCAAATCGCCAACATATGAGTTTAGTTTATCAAAACACCTCTCATCGATTTCAACTGCATCGAGCTTTATTGATGTAAGTTCACATAACCTTTTGGTAGCAAGTCCAGTGCCTGCACCTACCTCGAGAACCCTGTAGTTTGTTTGGTCACCTCTAAGGTTCAAAATAATTTCAATAATTTTTTTTATCATTTCCACATAATGTGGGTGGGTTGTCTCTACGGCGTGATATTTTTCAATATCAATATATCTAGACATTTCTGACACTAGGTAACCTCTCGTCGTCTAGGTATGCAAAGTGGCACCCGTGTTGTACTTTGGTGCCATCATCGTCTCAAAAAAAATTTATCTGAATTTAATAACCGAAGTATTTACTGCGAGCTTGTAACATTGTTGTTACTCATCAGATTTTGCAGTTCAACAGCAAATTCTTGGCTTAGGTATTTTGGTTTATCACGAGCGATAAATGTTTTCGGGATCTGCTCAGAACTTAGCCTAAGCGTTCCACCATTTTTTTCTATAAAACTTAGAAAATTTTCAATCATGCGGGTTGGGTCGCTGCACATGTTGCCATACTGAATATGCAGAACCCTTGATTTGTCAATTGTGCTAATCTGTTTATTTATGAGTTGGTCTAATTCTTGGACTTGGATAACAACTCGCTGAACTATTGGCAAATCAATCAAGTGCGCGACGCTGGCTGGGACCGGTCCATACCATCTCTTATCCGCTCCGTATCTTTTTATGCTAGCATTTATAACCGAATTCGCAACGTAGAGGGGGTCGCGATGAAGATAAATAAAAACCGAATTATGGATACCCCCAGCGATGTCAGTTATGTGTGGAAGCAGGTCTACATTATCAAATAACAATGGCTTACGTTGCACTCGTTGTACGGCTGATAGTTTACGACGCAGTTTGGCAAGCCACCTTTTTTTTGTTGATTGCTCCTCCGAATTGGGAATTATATCGCGCCAAAACCAGCCCCACTCGTTCGGTCCCCAGAGCCCGTCCGTAATACCATAAACGGACTCGTAGTTTGTGAAGGTTACTGATGGTTTAAATGCTTTAGAAACTAGAGCACCGATACTTGGTGACCGCCAAAATTTTGCATGTAAATTTGTAATGAAAGCAATATTTGTTTTTTGCCCCAACAACTGTTGCAAAAGCGTAGATCCACAACGCGGCAATCCGATTATGAAAATTACAGGCTCTCTTGTATTGACGGCTCCCAAACTGAAAAGACCCTCTACAGGGGCAAGGATACAACCTACCAAACCATAGATTAATTTTTCAGATAGCATGTTAATAAATGATCATTAGATTTAGGGACAATGAATCGAGAGATTGTCTGCACCAAGAAGATGCAACAGGAACGCTAACTTTGTTTTTGCAATCATTTCATTTCCGGTGATTATGATACCGGAATCTAATTTAATTCTGAGACTTGAACAAAGTTCATATAATTCTTCGGGCGTCACACGCTCATCCGGGTATTTCTGTGGTTTTGACGATTGAATTATCGATTTTGTTAACAACTCGTTGCCGACATCTTTAATGTCGGTATCAAAAACTTGTGTCACACCCTCATCGATTACCTCTTCCAAACGTTCATTATCGACAAACATTGTATTTTGTAAGATTGAAGTAAAATTATGCCTTTTCGGTCTTCTCGGGCGATCGGATATTTCCTTACCTGACGCAGACCATTTGCTCATACCACCATCCAACACAGCCACATTGTTATGGCCATGATAGCGCAACAGCCACCACATCAGAATGGCACCACTTCCATCGGTCATATCGTAGACAATTACTTTATTTCCATTTCCTACTCCAGAGGCCATGACATGGTCAGCAAAACTAGCCGGATCTACAAACTCGCCATTTTGATCTGAAATTAACCCATTAATATCGAAGTATGATGAGTACGGAATATGCTGTGCTCTCCATTTTTTTTCTGATGGAACATCACTTTCCGACGTTTGCAAACTCGCATACAGAATACGAATTTCAACTGCATCTATATGGTGAGCTAACCAATCTACACTTACCAAAGACTGAGAGTTTGCAAACAACATATATGTAAGTCCAATTGCTCAAAGAGCCGAACCAGAGCGATATGGACCTAATTTATGGATCGCTTCAACCGCGCGTTTGGCATGATTGTTTTGAGTATAATCTCCATCGTCTGACGAATTGATATCTGGCTCGCCACGAATTTCACCAATTAGAGAAAGTACAATCTCCAGTTTCAGCCTGGCTTGAGCACTGGATGTTGCGTGCAAAAGTTCTCCATTTTTATGCAGTTCAGCAATTTTAGACGGATAAGTCTCTAGAAAGCGATACTGTAGTTCTCTGACTTGTGGGTCAGAGGCCCTGATAAAGTAATCTTTGCGTAACTTAAATCTTGTTCCAGGTATCGCTACGATTTCACTTTCAAAATCAAGCTTGGTTTCAAAAAAATTCGACCCCTTAAAGGGTTGTACCGATACGTTCACCCCAGCCTCTAAAACGCCGTGTTCCAGGTACCCCAGGAGTTTTTTCGCTGTTATTTCCACCTGATCCAGTTTTGAGTCGGGGCTGCAAAGAATGACAGAAGCGAATAATGTTATTCCATATTTGGAAAAAAGATTGATATTCTGCAACACCTTTTGATAGCCATCTTTTTTTGTATATTTATTCCCATATTCTCTCCAAACCTCCTCAGAAAATGACTCGAGACCCGTGTTGACGACACGAAACCCGGCTTCTCCCATAAGAGCAATGGTCTCCTCATCCAGGCGGTCAGCACGAGCAAAACAAATATAACTGACTGGGTAATTTCTTTTAATTAATTCTTGGCAAAAGCTTTTAACTTTATTGAGATTTAGACAAAAATCATCGTCAGTGAAGTAAACTGTTCGAACCCTAGGTTGTGCATCAACTACTTTTCCGACTAATTCAGCCAAACGCTCGTCTATTACGTCAACCACTCCCACGCGCTTTAAACCGGCTGCATCACTGAGTTGATTGGTGGACACACAAAACTTACATCCAACTGGACAGTAATTGCGAGTAAATATCCTTACCGTGTGGATTGTCTCAAGGTTTATGTCGGAAAGGTGATCATCATACATATCAACATAATGATCCCAATATTTCTCGTAGGGAATATGTTGATACTCGGTCGCCTCGGTCACTTCCCAAAATTCCTCTGCACTCAACGGCACAGCATCATTGCGGAAGACAATACCTTGTATCTCATGAATTGGTCTCTCATTTGCTAAGTCAAGCATGGGCTTCTCACCCTCACCTAGGATAGCAATTTTGCATGGCGATTTATCGAGAATATTCTGATAGTTATATTGTGCTTCGATACCTCCGGCCACAAGTTGTGCCGTTGGGACCATTTTTCGAGCAAGGTGCATCGCTGCAATGTCATCCTCAAGCGACTCTTCCAAAACGGAAAAACCTATAATATCCCAGGATTGCTCGGCGAGCTTGTCTTCTAGCGATGGCCCATCCTGCGTTGCAACAAAGTAGGCTTGATCGAAACAATCGACATCCATGCCGTTTTTTTTAAGGTAACCCGCGATCCGATAAATACCGATACACGGGTGCAACCACTTCGTTGTAGAACTGTCTCGCGTTACGTTTGGCGCAATTAATAAAATATTTTTTTTCCGGTTTGCCATTTTATTTATGGTCCTTATCCGACAAAATTTTTATGCACACGAAAATTGGCATCCGGTAGTTGCTCAGTAGCTGTTTGAAGGGTTTCTGGGTCCTTGAGTTGGTGCATTGACTCATTCAAGTAATGAGGTCTGCATCCCCGATAACAATCTTTGATTTTGATATTATTTATCACCTCATTATATCTCTCACTGCCCAAAAGAGACTCGAACGTTTGATCACGAAGATTTCCTATGGTCTTGTGCATCGGACCACAGACGGCTACGTCCATATTGTTGCGTATCCACCATTCGAAATTGGTTGCGTAGCATTTTGTATAAGAGCGAGTAAATTCGGGGTCGGTTATCGGTTCTTTAGCGAATGGCACATTATTAATTTGAAATTGATAAGGCTTGTAAAGAACCTCAAATTGGTCATCACCAAATTGTTCAGCCTCAACTATTTTTGATTGTAATTCATCCCACTCAATATCGTATCTATCAGTGCGGACTTCGACGGCCCCCCGTTTTATAACAGGCTTGATAGAGAAATAATCTGCTCCAGCTTCTTTTACACGGCGCGCAGCATTCACTAAATCATGATAATTCGTTTGATGGACAACAAACTGTACACCAATTGTAAAATTATTCGGCCCAACGCGCAGGTCGTTAAGGGATCTAATATTTTCTAATATTTTTTCGTAATGACCAGATACCCCATGTGTTTTATCGTGAACTTCCGTGCTTCCGGCATCAAGGCTGAAGCGTATCCATGTAAAATAATTTGTTAACTCCCGAGACCACTCGTTAGGGTACATACCGTGGGTAAACATGCCTTGATCAAGTCCCAATTCTGCAATGCTTCTCGTCATAAACATAAATTGTTTGTGCATAGTTGGATCGCCAGAACCAATGTGTGTTACTGCTTTCAAACCCTGAGCTTTAGACAATCTTAAGACAGGCAATAATATATCAAGATCAATGTCATTTGCGCGCTTTTGTTGTCCCTCATACCCGGAACACCACAAACAGCGATGGTTACAATAATTAGTGGTGTCCACATTTATATGGACAGGATACATAGCCCGTCCTTCAAAAGTTCCTTTCACATGTTTAGGATGATATAGAACTTTCTGGCCGGAAAATTTATTAAGCATAAACTACTCCAAAAATAGGATAGTAAAGAAGCAAATGACATAGCTAGCATCAAGTCACTGCTATCCGATGCCAAATCACCTCATAGGATAAATATGATCGGGGTTTGCCTTTCGGCGCTTGAAATGACGCCACCTTTTGATCTTGAAAATCAGGCTGTATAACGTATCCTTCAAAATTCTCATCCATTATGCCCTGATACTATGATTTAGAAAATCTAATCGCCTCCCACTGCAAACGTTTTGGTATTTTCAATTAACCAATTGCATACTGTAGTTCCATATTGCTCGTGTATTTCCTCGTTAGAAATATTCACGGAGGATGGATCGAGAACGCTACCAATATAACGATCCTCACTGAGCCAATCTCTCGACAACAGTTCGTTAATATTTTCATTGCCGGGGCTAGTAGCCCCAAACGCCCAGTCTACCCCCGTGTCATTTAGAAGCGCTTCTATCAAAGCCGCATTCTTTAGTGCATTAGCTAGATCGTCAAACTTAGTTATAATCGAGTGTAAGTTTTTTATAATCTCTCGCTCAATACTGTCCGAGTCAATTTCACCGCGAATTATAGCTGCTGCTTTAATTGGATCGAAATCAATCAAACGTCCATCCAAGGCAAAATACTCTCGTCTGCCCATCGGCGGGAAACAAATGAGAACAAACTCAGGTTTCATTAACTCCAGCGAACACATCAGAATACGGCTCACGTAATCATAACTTTTCCCCTCCTGGCCAAGATTGAATTCGTGAATACGTTTGCCCGTCTTTAACGATAGTTTTTTAGCAACAATAGCTGCAAATGAATTTTCATAGTTAATATTTGAACCTTCAGTCCACTCATCCCCTATGAAAAGAATGTTCACTTCGCCCAGATCTAATGGCTCCCTGCCCCGATACCCAGCACTATTTATTGGCGGAACTGAAGTTTGGCCTCTCGGCAACTCTGATGCAGGCAGATGTGCCTCCGGCCAAATCATTGAATATTTGCTAAAAATTTCACGGCGCTCCCGTCTCAGGCGTAACTTTTGAGGCTAGGTCCCTAAATATTTCTATACCGTATTGGTTCACTACCCAGTCAAACAAACGTTCTCCATGCATTTGGTGACTTTCCAGGCCTGGATGAACATCCGTCTTTGAAACATTATCAATAATATCAAAATCGAAACCTAAATAATTAGTCTGGTTAAACCAACCGCGGTCACGGAAACCATGCCCCTGTTCTACCCAATCATAATAATTGTTAAAACAATAGCCCCATCGAATTTCTCGGCCGACCAGAGCGCTCTCTATTATTTTGAAGTTTTTAATAGCATTAACGACATCATCAAATTGAGAGTCTAATAAAGGCCAAATTTTATAATATTTCATGCTACTGGGATCTGCGGGAGTAATCATTCCTGAATTCACAGCTTCTGCTGTAGAAGCGTCAATCCTCAATCGGCGGCCATTATATTTAAAAAACTCGCGTCGGATCATGGTAGGAAATGTGATGATCACTAAATCTGGTTGCAAAAAGTCAAGGCCGCACATTAGCGTGCGAGAGATAAAATCATAACTTCCACCACCCAACCCCAAATTCCAGTTCGCGACGTCAACGTTAAAATAATTTGAGAGTTTAGATGTCATGACGCCAGGATATCGAAGCTTACGGTCATAATTGTTAGCCTCAGTGCAACTATCCCCTAGAGTGAGCACATTTATGGCGCAGCGCGGTTCAAATTCTTGGCAACTAAATCCGTGAGAATTATTTGGCGGCGGAGTCCAACCGCGCGGAACCTTGCCTCGTGGAAAATGAAAATCCAGAAAATCCGCAGAATTCTTGAAGGATTCATCAAGTCGGAAACGTTCTTCCATTGTTTCACCAAAATCTATTTTTCATCATCAAGGACATTTGTCGCGAGAAGGTGTTCTTTGAGAAGCAAGTGATATGCTTTTTGGGTTTGAACTATTCGATCATCGTATGATTTTTTTACTTCGGCTAGTTGAGTCTGGAACTCAGAAATCTTTGCTGGAATCCTGCTAGCATTCTCACGTAACCGCCATTCCGACGCAAATATCCATTGTTGTTTAAAGTCCCTTAAAGCGTCTTTAGCCTCGAGTTTATCGCATATCCTATCCAAATTCTCATGTGCTAACTCATAAATTTCACGATCAAGTTGGGTACGCTGCGCAATCTTCTTCTGTGTCTTCATGGGGAGGTCCTGGTAGTTGGGTAGACCACTACATTCCCGAACTAGATCCGCGGTAACACGCGGAAGCCTCATCCATTTAATTAACCCACAAAACCAAAACATTGTCTCCGGCAAACGTTCGGAAATACCGACGCCGTCAAAATTATCAGTTAATATTTTTTTTGTTATAAGGAGGCGATCTTGCTCTGAAGTCCGACCACCAACCAACTTATTTCTGGTAAATTCTTGAACAATTAAATTGCAATCTGCATCAGTATCTAAATAAGAGTCCAACCTGCGCATAAGTAATGACTCTTTGCTCATGTGAGGGGACGCACCTGTAACTTGCCACGCCTTCGGATTAGAGGCGTAAGCTTCGCTAATAAACTTCTCCGTAAACAGGTTGGCCGGCTCACTCAGCAATATAAGCCGCAAACAATTCCTTTTTTGTCTAGTAGATTCAAAATTCTCCCGATCAACAATGGTGACGGGATGTTTCGCTTCCTCTTCGTGGGAGTTGAGCGATTCTATATTACGAAAATAGTTTACAATTTTAAAATAGCTGGGGAAAAACTTAGTGAATATTTCAACAATATCAAAATCGAATTGAACAACCTCTAAATCGGATGACA
>MDTB01049488.1_pt1 | contig 17957 bp, 17 predicted proteins | sample 811161 | NCBI WGS metagenome assembly MDTB01 (sample SAMN05326650, study PRJNA326480) | marine metagenome | isolation source: seawater | place: Mediterranean Sea | collected 2009
ATATGAAATTTTCCTTTAATTATCTCTTTATAATTTGTCAAATGTAAATCGTTAAATTTATCAAAATTTATAATCTTTTTATTTATTTTCATAATCCTGTAATACTTAGATTTAATTCCATTATTTTTATTATTTAAATCCTCAATTGATACTACCCATTTTGCTACAGCTTTTTCGAGAAAAATTGTTCCTTCTACGCGAGTCTCATTTTTTTTTGTAATTTTAATTTTTTTAAAATTACCAAAAATCCATAACAATATATCAAAAAAATGTATTCCAATATTGACAAGCACTCCCCCTGAATAATTTTTAGTATTTTTCCAACTTTTAAAATACCAATTACCTCTATAAGTATAATATTTTATACTCACATTATGCCTTGTATGATTTTGATTTATATCTTTTTTAAGTCTTTTCAATTTTTCATCTAATCTTAATTGGAATATACAAAAGCATTTTTTTTTAGTTTTTTTTTCTAATTTTAAGATCTTTTTATAATCTTCAAATTTTATAACAGGAGGCTTTTCAACAATTACATTGCTACCTGATAAAAGTGAACGTTTTATGTGATTAAAATGTAAATAACTTGGTGAACATATTACTACGTAATCAATTTTTCTATTTTTCACATATGAAAAAAAATCCTCTTCATTTTTAAAAAAATCACATTTTGGAAAAACGCTATCAATAAAACCAACATTATCATGCTTATCTAGCGCGGCAACAAGATTACCTTTAGTTTGATTTATACATTTAACATGTTTTTTTGCTACAAATCCAGCTAAACCAATCAATGCAAAATTTTTCATAATTTTTATTGTAAGAAATGTTTATTTATATAGAACATCATCATAAAAAGTATATGAATTTTTATTCAGCTTTATCAAATAAAATTAAAAATAAAACAGCCAAAATTGGAATTGTGGGCTTAGGTTATGTTGGTTTGCCTTTAGCATTACAATTTGCGAAAAAAAAATTTAAGGTAGTTGGATTTGATATAGATATTAATAAGATATCTCTCTTAAAAAAAGATAAATCTTATATTAAGCACATTTCAGACAGACACATAAAAAAATATAAAGACAAAATTAAATTTGAAAAAAATTTCCAAAAAATAATTTTTACTGATGTGATAATACTTTGTTTGCCTACTCCGATTACAGATAAACTTAAACCAGATCTTTCATACATTAAAAAAACTCTTGAGAATATAAAAAACTTTCTTTCTGAAGGTCAAGTTATAGTTTTAGAAAGTTCAACTTATCCTGGTTCTACAAGACATTTTATTTCGCCATATTTAAAAAGTTTTGTAATAGGTAAAAATTTTTTTTTAGGATATTCACCTGAAAGAGAGGACCCAAATAATAAAAAATACAGCCTCGAAAATATTCCTAAAATTTGCAGTGGTTTTACAGACAATTGTTTAAATATCACAAAAAATTTATACTCAAAAATCATAAAAAAAGTAGTTCCCGTATCAAATCTTGAAACTGCAGAATTTGTAAAACTTTATGAAAATATTTACCGTAGTGTGAATATTGGTTTAGTTAATGAAATGAAAATGATTGCAAATAAATTAAATTTAAATATTTATGAAATTATAAAAGCTGCAAAAACTAAACCATTTGGATTTCAAGCATTCTATCCTGGTCCAGGTGTTGGGGGTCATTGTATTCCAGTAGATCCTTATTATTTGTCTTGGGTTGCAAACAAAAATAAAATTAAAACAAACCTAATATACCACGCAGGAAAAATTAACTCAAATATGCCAAGATGGATACTTTCAGAAACTTTAAAAAAAAGAAAAATTAAAAAGGTTTTGATTATTGGTGTTGCCTATAAAAAAGATTTAGACGATACTAGAGAAGCACCATCTATCGAATTTATTAAGATTTTAAAAAAAAAGAAAATTAAAATAGATTTTCACGATCCAAATGTAAAATATTTAAAGTCTAGAAAATTAAGTAAAGTTTATACTTCAAAAAATCTTACTTCCCAAATGCTTAAAAAATATGATTGTGTGATTATTATAACAGATCATTCTAAATTAGATTATGAATTAATAAAAAAACACTCAAGTTTTATAGTTGATACAAGAAATATTTTTACAAACAAGCATAAAAAAGTTTTGAAACTGTAAATTTAAAAAAATAACCTATTTAAAAAAATTATAAAATTTTAAAGCAACATCATAAAATTTTTTTTCATTAGGGTAAGATAAATGTGATTTTCCAGGCCTATTTAAGTAATTTTCTAATTTTTCTTCAGACCAACTCATCTTTTTTAAAAAATATTCTTTATCCAATTCTAATTGTTCATTTGATGAATAGGCATATTCATTTTGTAACTCTTTTAGAGCAAATTCTCTGGTCATGGATTTCGACATTATCAAGGTACTATAATGAAGTATTCTTTTATCTATATTAAACTTTTTAGGCAGAATATAACCTTGATAAAATCTAGTAAAAATAGACTCATAATGTTTGTATGGATAAGGCTTAAAATTATATTTTTCTTTTAAAATTTCTATTGCTTTAAATTTATCATAATCAAAATAATCTAAGAATGATAACCATTTGATTTTTTTTATAAGAATATAATAAACCAAATCAGAAGTTCCAATTGCTGGATAAGTTGATAATTTATAGCCACCAAACCTTTTAATTATATTTTTGATATTTTTTTTATCAAATTTAATCCAATTCATATTTTCAGGCATTGCCATCCCCTCACTTGATATGTTGGTACCTGCCAATATATATTTTAAATCATATTTTGCAGCTTCTCTGTAATTCACTGCTAGCATTGCATTATCCATTAATAATTCTATATCAATTACATTTGCATCAAAAAATGCATTCATAAAATTTTTATATTCATTCCAATTAATTACATAAGTGTATAAATCTATATTTAGAGTTTTAACTAAATTTTCAATATTGTTTTGTGCCAATTCTGAATTCCATCCATTATCAAGATGAACCACAAGCGGATTAAGGCCAATTTCAACTGCTTTGTGAACAGAGAAACAACTATCAACACCACCAGACAAACCTATTATACAATCATATTTATTTTTTTTATTTTTTTTTAATGTACTAACTAAATTTTCTAATAAGGGTTTGTTTTCTAAATAATCATTTAGTTTTTTTTCAAAATCATTGCAATAATTACAAATTCCATCATCATTAAAATAAATTTTTGATGCTGTTGAATTCATGACACATCTAGTACAGACTCTCAAATTATTTTTCATTTAATATTTCTTTTATTTCCTCTGAAGGATAAGAAATTAATACAGCTTTTTTAGGTCCATAAAAAACAAAAAATGAACCAGCAGATATTGCTTTAGCACCTGCATCAAATGAAGATTTAATATCTGAAATTGAGTTAATGCCACCACAAAAAATTGTTGGAATATTAATATTTTTTCCAAATTCTTTAATTAGTTCTTTATTTGAACCTATTAGTGTACCATCTCTATCAACATCATTAATTAAAATTTCACCTATTCCTAATTCAATTGACTCAGCAATAAACTTATAAATATCATCTATCTTGAAGTATTCATTATTGAGATAATTCCATAATTTATATTTGCCAAATATATTTTTTTTAATATCAATACTAAGAACTACACTTTGACTGCCAAATCTTTTTGACAGTTCAGATATAAAATTTTTATTTTTAAAAGCTTCTTGCTGAATACAAATTTTTTCTGCCCCTAAATTAATAATTTTTTTTGCTTGATCGAGTGTTGAAATTCCACCGCCATAAGTGATTGGAACAAAACATTCCCCAAATATATTTGACAATAATTCATAATTAATTTTTTTTTTTTTAGTCGCCTCAATATCTAAAATCAAAATTTCATCTGACTCTTTTTCGCTCAAGATTTTTACAGCATTGATTGGATCACCAACATATGTTGACTCTTTAAATCTGGTAGTCTTTATAAGACCACCATCTTTAATTAACAAACAGGGGATTATTCTCTTTAATAGCATTCTTAATTATATTTTTTAGTAATTTTTTTCCAAAATTATGACTTTTTTCAGGATGAAACTGAACTCCAAATAAATTTTCATTTTCAACCATGGAACAAAACTTTAATCCATATTCTGTTCTTCCTGCAACTTCAAAATCATTATCACATTCTACATAAAAAGAATGGGCAAAATAGAATTTCAATTTTTTATCATCAGTAAAATAAAATTTTGATTTTTTATTTATATCTACATAATTCCAACCCATGTGTGGAACTTGAATATTAAACTTTTCTGCATTAAATCTTTTTACCTCTCCTTTTAGCAAACCTAAACCAGGCTTATTACCCTCCTCACTTTTTTCAAACATTAAATGCATGCCCAAACAAATTCCTAAAATATTAACTTTATTCTGGTTTGCTTCTTTTAATGCTAAATCAAGACCTTTATTTTTTAAATTTTGCACTCCATTTTCAAAATTTCCAACACCTGGTAAAATTATAAATTCAGACTTTATTATTTCATCTGGCGTATTAATTATTTTTGATTTAATAGCAATTTGTTTAAGCATGTTAAATATTGATGACAAGTTGCAAACCCCGTAATCAACTATTGAAATCATAAAATAATTCTCGAATTTAAATAAATGTGCTAATAGATAATTTATATTTATTATAAGCTATTTTTTATTTAATGAATAACCCTAAAGTAAGCGTAATTATAAACTGTTTTAATGGTAGTAGATTTGTTAATGATTGTTTAAAGAGTGTAATAAATCAATCATATTCAAATTATGAAATAATCCTATTTGATAACAATTCTAGTGATAGTTCAATTGAACAAGCAAAAAAGTTTAATTCAAAAAAAATCAAAATTTTTAAATCTAAAAAAAAACTAAAATTATACGATGCAAGAAATAAGGCTATCGATAAATCTAAAGGAAAATACTTAGCTTTTTTAGATATTGATGATACCTGGTACCCCAAAAAAATTGAAAAACAAATAAATAAAATAAATTTGGAAAATAGTGATATATGTTACACAAATCATTGGTTAATAAATGGTGAAAAAAAAATTTTCTCAAAAAATAAACTTCCATCAAAAAATATGACATTTGAAATTTTAGATGATTATCCAATTTGTATTTCTACAGTCTTAATGAAAAGAAATATTTTTTTCAGAATGAAAAAATTTGACAACAAATATGAAATTATTGGAGATTTTGATTTTATTTATAGAGCTTCAAAAAAGTATAAATTTTCAGCTATACAAGAACCTCTTGCTGAATACTTAATTCATCAAAAGAGTACAACTAATAAAAGATTAGACTTAAGAGTAAGTGAAATGAACAAATGGTTATATAAAAATAAAAATAATAAATACTTTACTCAATTTGAAAAAATTAATTTAAAAAATCAATACTTTGCATCAAGTTATTTTATCATCAATAAGAAATATAAAAAATTTTTTTATTCATTAATTAATATAAAAAATATTAATCTTAAATTAAAATTGCTTATTAAAATGTCATATTACCTTATCTTTAAATAAATGAAAATCTTAAATCTTTTTACTTATGACTATCCTGCAGAGGGAAATGATCATTTTTTTATCGAAGATGAAATACGTATGTTGTCAGAAACATTTGATTATATAAATATTATTCCCTTAAAATGGGATTCAAAATTTAAAGAAAATTATATAAATAAAGAAAATTTAAATTATGATTTTTCCTTATCACAAAACCTATTTCAAATTAAAACTATTATCAAAATACTTTTTAAGATTATTTTTTGTAAAATTTTATGGCATGAAATTTTCAACATTAAAAAAAAAAAAATTTAAAAAAGTTTTAATCATATTAAAAGAAAGAATTTTAGCAGAAAATACATATTTATGGGTTAAAAATAAAAAAAGGGAAATTCCTAATAAAGAAATATTTTATTCATACTGGTCTAATCACACGTTATTATCTTTTTTTCTTTTAAAAAGAGAGAATATAATAAATAAATGTTTTGCTAGAACTCTTGGGAGTGATCTGAATGGTTTTATTCCAAATGATGATTTTGTTGCATTTAAAAAATTAAAATTTCAAATGCTCAATTTTTTGATTATTCTTAATGAAGGACAAAGAGAAAAGCTTAAAACTGAAAAATTAATAAATGATGATAAAGTCATTAAATGTTATCAAGGCATAAATTTACAAATTTTTAAAAAAAAACAAAAACTTGATAAGAAAATTCACATACTTAGCTGTGGTCAACTTATTTATGTTAAAAATACATTACAAATTGTAAATTTTATTCAAGCATTTAGCAAAGAGGCTAAAGATTATGAAATAATTTATACTTGTATAGGTAATGGGCCTGATTTTGTTAATGTGAAAAAGGCAGCTGAACTTAAGCTCAAGCAAATTAAATTTAACTTGATAGAAAAAGTTCCAAATCTGATAGATTTTTTAAAAAAAAACCAAATAGATCTTTACATAAATCTCAGTCGATCAGAAGGTATGTCTTTTGCTTTGATGGAAGCAATGAGCTTTTCCATACCAGTAATTTGTTCAAAAATACCAGGGAACACTGAAATTGTGAATAATAGTAATGGATATGTATTACACTCGTATGAAAATGTAGATATCAATAATTTAATAAAAAATATTTTGGATGATTTAAAATCAAATAATTTTAATCAAAAAAGAACTTTGACTTTTAAAACAATTAAGGAAAAAATTGATAGAAATATTGCATTAAGAGATATGAGAAATTTATTATCTAAAAAATACTTACTGGATTAAAGATACTAATACTTGTGAAATTTTTTTTACATCTTTCAATTTTAGATCAGGATAAATTGGTAAAGATAGAATTTCATTAGATATTATTTCAGCATTCTTAAAGTTTTTACTTTTAAGTCTCAAATTTTTTTTCCAGAATGTATGTTTATGGATCGGTACATAGTGAACACTTGAACCTATACCGTTCTTTTTTAATAAATTACTTATTTTATCTCGATTAATTTTATTATTTGATAAAATTCTTATTACAAATAAGTGCCAAGAACTTTTAAAATTTTTATTGTCTTTTATTGGAAGAATTAGATTTGTTTTACTTAAAATTTCAAAATATTTATCTGAAATTTTTTTTCTTAAATTATAATTCTTCTTTAATTTTTTTAATTGCGAAATACCCATAGCAGCTGACAAGTCAGTTAAATTAAATTTATAACCTGCTGATTTTACATCATAAAACCAATTATTTCGTGCTTGATTGTATCTATTATAAACATCTCTATCAATACCATGAAAGGAATTTGTTTTTATATAATCTATAATTTTTTTTTGTTTAGATAAACACATACCACCTTCGCCAGTTGTTAATGTTTTTGTAGCATAAAAGCTAAATACACTTACATCTGAATATTTTTCCCCAATTAAATCATTTTTATATTTTGAAGGTAAGCAATGAGCGGCATCCTCTATAATTTTAATATTTTTTTTTTTGGCAATTTTGTAAATTTTTTCAATATCAACGGGATATCCAGAATAATGAACTACTATTATACATTTTGTTTTTTTTGTAATTTTTTTTTTAATCTCGTCTATAGACATGTTTAGACTATCTTTTTCTATATCAACAATTACTGGCTTGGCTCCTGTGTGATATATGCTTGAAACAGTACTAGTAAAAGTTAAATCACTAGTAATTACCTCATCATTTTTTTTTATTCCAATTGCTTTAAGAGCTAAAAATAATCCTGAGGTACAAGAATTTATAGCTGTACAAAAAAGTTTTTTTTTAAAAATCTTTAAAAATTCTTTCTCAAATTTCTTTACTTCAGCACCTGTTGTAAGCCATCCAGACTTAATTACCCTTGTTAAATTTTTCAATTCAGAGTTATCAATATTTGGTTTATGAAATTTAATTTCTTTCATAGTTTTTATAAAATTTTATTAAAGATTCCTTAATTTTTTTTTCATTCTGATTAATAAGAATTTTTTTTAAATTATTTAAAAATTTAATTAAATCATTTTTATTATTATAAGAGGGATTTTTTGTAAAAAAAATATTTTTATCTTTTGTTTTCTTCATTTCTCTATATGAAAGTTTTTCTTTAATTTTTTCACCTTTTCTTTTGCCAATAATTTTAATTCTAATGTCTTTGTTTATGAATTTTTTCATTTTTTTAATTAAACTTAAGATTTTAACTGGTTTTCCCATGTTGAGAATAAATATGCTCTTTTTTGATGAAATTGTTGGACATTTTAATAACAAATGACAAGCTTCCTCAATACTCATAAAATATCTTTCCATTTTTTTATCCGTTAACTCAATCATATTTTCCATTTTAATCTGATCTATAAACTTATTGAATACTGAGCCATCACTAGCAAAAACATTTCCAAATCTAACTATTGAGGTTTTAAAATTTTTTGAATTATCATATAAATTTTCAGTTAATACTTCTCCAATACCTTTTGTATAACCTAAAATTCCAATGGGCTTTACAGCCTTATCAGTGGAGACATAAATAAATTCAATTTTTTTATTTGTAGATCTGGCTGCCTCAATTAAGGATAATGTTCCAAAAATATTATTTTTTGTTGCATTAAATATATTATCTTCAAGAATCTCAACATGTTTATATGCTGCGGTATGAAAAATTAAATCTATTTTATGTTTTTTAATTATAAATTTCATAAATCCTTCCTCTAAAATATTTCCTAAAATTAATTGATTCTTTTTAGATAGTTCAATTTTTCCAGATGATTTTAATTTTTGTAATGCACTTTCTGAATGATCAAGCATTACTAATTTGGGTGGATTAAGTTTGCTTATTTGTCTTGACAGTTCTGACCCTATTGAGCCACCAGCGCCAGTTACTAAAACATTTTTTTTCTTAAGATAATTAAGTTTACTATAATCAATTTCTATATTTTTTCTGGCAATTACATCTGCAAATGTAATATTTGATAAATCAGACAGATTAATTTCATCATTAATCAATTCTTTATTTGAAGGTAAAGAAAATATAGTTTCACAATAAGGATATAATTTTTGAAATAACTTATTTTTTTTGTCATTATTTAAAGAGGGTATCGCAACTATTATATTTGAAACTATTTTTTCTTTACTAAGCTCTCTAAAATCCTTAAATGAAAGGACTTTTATTTTTAAAAATTTTTTTTTACTTTTTCTTAAATCATCATCTACAAAAAAACTTATTTTTTGTGTCCTTAAAAGTTTTTTTGCTAATCTTATACCGGCATTTCCTGCACCATAAATTATTGTTCCTTTAATAATATTTTTCATATTTTGATTATTATGTTCAAACTTATTTTTTAATTTTTATTTAACATTGATTTATAATAATTAATTGTCAAATCAATTCCTTTTTTTAACGAAATTTTTGGCTCCCATTTTAATATTTTTTTTGCTGAACTAATTTTTGGAAACAAGATTTTTATCTCATCATTCCTTATTGCAATTTTGTTATATTCTGGACTCCCAAATCCAACTCTTTTTCTAATCAATTCAATAACATTTTTAACTTTATCCGGTTTACCACTGCCAATATTTATAATTTTACCTCTAGATTTTGAGTTTTCAAAACAGCTAGTTATCGCTTCGATTAAATCATCAATAAATAAAAAATCTCTTAATTGATTTCCTTTTGAACAAGGAAAATTTTTACTTAATAAACAGGAATTTATTGTACTTGATATAAGTCTATTTGGTTCTTGGTTGGGCCCATAAACTAAATATAACCTTAAAATAGTTACTGGAAATTTTTTCTTATAAAAAAGATCTAGTAGATAATTTGTTGCCATAAGTTTAGCAATTCCATAAGTAGATTTTAATTTTTTAATTTGAGAGTTTGAGCTCTCATTTTGTGGGGATTTATTGGACCCATATTCTACAGAGCTTCCTATTTGAACAAAAGAAGTAATTTTTTTTTCTATAAAAAAGTCAGCTAAATTTTTGCAGCCCAAGTAATGACTATTGAAAGTTTTTATTTTCTCAGTATGATTCACATATCCACCTAAATTAACAACAAAGTCAAATTTGGTTTTTATTTTTTTTGACAACTCTTTTTTATTAGAAATATCACACTGTAAATAATTTACTTTTTTTAAGTATCTCTTTAATTTTGGTTTACTATAAGACAAACTTGTTACGTGAAAATTTTTTTTTAAACAATTTTTTGCTAAATGAAAACCAATGAATCCTGTGCCCCCAATAATTAAAATTTTTTTTTTCAAAATTTTTTATCTTTTAAAGCTTTTTCAAGAATAGTTTTATCTCTCACAGTATCCATGCACTGCCAAAAACCAAAATGTTTATAAGCAACGAGTTGCTTGTTTCGAGTAACTTTTTCTAATGGAGATTTTTCTAAATATGTATCATCGTTGCTTATATATTTAAGAAATTTCGGCTCTACAACAAAAAAACCACCATTTATCCAGCCTTCATCTACTTGTGATTTTTCTTTGAAATAATTAACATAATCATTCTTTAATTTTATGAATCCAAACCTAGCTGGTGGCCTTACAGCTGTAAGAGTAATTAATTTCCTTTTTTTTTTGTGAAACTGTATTAAATTATTTAAATTTATGTTGGATAATCCATCACCATAGGTCAATAAAAAAGTATCATCATTTATATATTTTTTTAATCTCTTTATTCTTCCACCTGTCATGGTTCTTAAGCCAGTATTTACCAAGGTTATCTTCCATGGATATTTATTTTTTTTAAAGTATTTTTTAATAACATCTCCTTTGTATCCAAGCGCTATAACAAAATCGTTTAAACCAAATTTAACGTAATGTTTCATTATATGAACAAGTATTGGATCTTTACCGATTTTTACCATTGGTTTTGGAATTATTTTTGTGTATTCTGATAACCTAGTTCCAAATCCACCAGCTAATATTACAACTTTCATTTTACTTTCAATCTTTCCTTTAATAAATTTTCATAGGTTTTAATTTGTTGTAGTGAAATATCTTTTGCAGAAACATTTCCCAAATAATAATTTTTATACCAATCTGAAACTAATTTTGTTGTTTCCTCAAAGTTTAAAACAGAACGCCATTTGATTAGTTTAAGTGATTTTTGAGAGTCTAATTGTAACAATTTTGACTCAAATAGCTTTTTTTTTGATTTTACTGTTTTATATTTAATATTATTCCAATTTTTTTTAATATTATTTATTAATTCTATTACTTTAAAATTATTATTTTTTGATGGGCCAAAATTAAATGCTTGATTACGAAGATTCTTATTTTGACTCAATTTTGCCGCTAGTACCAAATATCCTCCAACTGCTTCTAAAACATGTTGCCAGGGCCTCGTAGAATTTGGATTTCTTATATTTGCAATTTTTCCTTTTGACCAAGACTTTACACAATCTGGTATAATTCTATCTTCAGACCAATCACCTCCTCCAATAACATTGCCTGCTCTAGCAACACTAATTGAATGTTTTTTATTTTTGTTATTAAAATAAGAGCTCATATAACTATAAATGATATTTTCAGCTGCAGCTTTTGATCCTGAATAAGGATCTTTTCCACCCATTAAATCTTTTTCATTATAACCCCTATTAATCTCAAGATTTTTATAGACCTTATCACTAGTAATTAAGATAACATTACATTTATTCTTTAAACTTCTTACTGACTCTAAAATGTTTAATGTTCCGATTGTATTCGTCCTAATTGTATTGACTGGGTCTTTATAAGATTTTCTCACAAGAGCTTGGGCTGCAAGATGAAAGATAAAAGAGGGTTTAAATTTGTTTATAATTTTTTTTGTTTGTTCTAAGCTATTAATGTCAACGAATTTGTTCTTTATCTTTTTTTTTAATTCCAAAACTTCAAAGTGTGAAGGTTTTGTAATTATACCATTTGATATACCCATTACATCTGCACCTAAATGGTGAAGCCATAATGATAGCCATGAGCCCTTAAATCCTGTGTGTCCAGTAATTAATACTTTTTTTTGGTCAAAACCTTTAAAGATTTTCATTATTTTATCGATACTTTTCTGTTAAAATATTCTTTTAATATATTAAGAAATTTTTTCTCATTATTTATTTTCGAAACAAACATATTTCCAATTCCTTTTGATAAAATTACTCTAATTTTTTTATTAATACTTTTTTTATCTTTTTTCATTATTTGTATAAATCTTTTTAAAGATATTTTTTTAATAGGATATTTTTTTAAAATTATCTTTAAAGTATCTTCCATGATATTAAATTGATTAAAATTTAAATAACCAAGTTTATATGAGACATAATTTGAAATATTCATTCCGTGAGCTACAGCAATACCGTGCGGTATAGTAATTAAATTTTCTATTGCATGACCAAAAGTATGACCATAATTCAATTTCAACCTAATGTTTTGATCGAATTCATCTTTTTCAATATATTTTTTTTTTATTTTTAATGATCTAAAAATCATTTCATTCAAATTTACCTTTTTATTTTTTGAAAAGTTAAATAAAGATTTTTTATAATATTTGAAATCTTTATTATTTGATAAAAAAAAATAGTGACCCATTTCTCCAAATCCCGAGAAAATCTCTTTTTTTGAAATATTTCTTAAAAAATGAGAATTAATTACAATTTTTTTTGGAGGATAGAAATTACCCAGTTGATTCTTTAATTTATTAAAATTAATTGATGTTTTTCCCCCAATACAGCTATCACCCTGTGATATTAAAGTTGTTGGAAAAAAATACCAATCAATACCTCTTTTAAATATTGACGATAAAAAAGATGTAACATCTTGTATTACTCCTCCCCCAACTGCTACAACTAGTGTATTTTTAGATACATTATTTATAAAAAAATTTATTATTTTTTTTAGATTTAAAAAATCTTTAGTTTTTTCACTTGAGGATAAAATGATAAATTTTCTATTTTTTATTATTTTTTTTAAGTAAATTTTATATACTTTTCTATCAACAACAAAAATTGTCTCTTTTTTTAAATTAGCAAAACTTTTTGCAAGATTATTATTAAAATTTACTTCATAAGAATTTACTTTTGAATTAATCTTAATTTTTTTTTTCATATGTTATTCAGTGGTAAAACCACCATCAATAATCATATTTTGACCAGTAATATAGGTATTATATTTGCTTGATAAAAAATTTATTAAACTTGAAATTTCTTTGACATTTCCCAGTCTATTTAAAGGAATTTTTCTAGAAATTGTATTAATTCCTTTTTTTTTGAGAATTTTTCTTGTTAATTTGGTATCAATAAATCCAGGACTAACACTGTTTACTAGTATATTGTATTTTGCTAAGTCCAAAGAAGTCGATTTAGTAAATCCTATTAATCCAAACTTACTTGATGAATATGCCGATCTTTGTGACTTACTTACTGATCCAAAAATCGAAGATATATTGATGATTTTACCACTCTTTTTTTTAATCATATTTCTAGATATGATTTTTGTTAAAATTGTTGGCACCTTTAAATTTACAAAAATAATATCGTTATAATCTTTAATATTTAGGTTGTATATCTTTTCTATCTTATTAATTCCTGCATTATTAATCAAAATGTCTATTTTTTTACTTTTTATAAAGCTACAAAATTTTTCAAATTCCTCTTTTTTTAAAAAATTTACTTTATAAATTAAAAAATTTTTTTTTTTTGAACTTTGAGTGGTTGAGGTCCCTATAACATTACCACCTAATTTATAGAAACTATAAGCAATAAACTTACCTATTCCATTTGTTGCACCTGTGACTAAAATATTTTTATTTTTAAAATCAATTTTCATTTTTTTATTTTATTTTGAAACCAGTGTGCAAAAATATGATTGATGATCAAATGAATATCTTCGATTGGACCATATTCTGTCTTCTCTGTTTTAAAATATAAACAATTATCAGAAACTTTTTTTAACTGACCGCCCTCAAAACCAACTATGCTTAATACTTTTCCACCTTTTTTTTTAAGCCACTCTGCGGCATGAATTAAATTTTTTGAATTTCCAGATGCCGATAATATGATGGCTATATCACCTTTTCTATAATGTATCTTTAGTTGATTTATGAAAATGTTTTCATAACCTACATCATTGGCAATAGCTGTTAAAACAGATGTGTTATCATTAATTGACAAGAGTTTGAAGGCTTTACTTGTTTTAGTTTTTTTAATGATATCAAATCCAAGGTCATTAGCCATAGTTGTAGCTGTTGAAGCAGATCCTCCATTTCCGAATACAAAAATTGTTTTGCCTTTTGATCTTGCATCTAATAAATTTTTTTCAAATTTTGCAAGTTCCTTTTCATTTATATTTTCAAAAATTTTTTTAAGCCTATTAAAGTAGTTTAAAGAAAATTCTTTAATATTTTTTGATTTTTGGCTAATCTTTTTAATATCTTTCATTTTATTTCAACTTTCTATCATTATTATAAATTTGATTTATCATATACATTACATTTATTGCATCAAAATAATTTCCAACTTTTACTGTGTAATCATGTTTAACTATATCTGCAAATTCATCAACTTCTTCTTTCCATGATTTATCTTTTTTAAAATAGTATCTCTTCTTGATATATTTATTTTTTTTATATTTCTCTAAAATTTCTATTCTTTCTTTGCCATAAGTTTTTGACCCAGATAAAATTCCATTTAAATTGATTGAGCCACGCTCTAATGAAATTTCCATTCTAAATTTATGCTCCCATTGTAAAGCAGTAGAATGAATCGAGGCCATGATATTTTTATTTCGCATTATTGCTAAAACGTCATCCTCAATGTCATATCCCCAAAAATTATTACTTACAAAGGATTTAAATTCTAAAAAATCACCACAAAAGAATTTAATTAAATCTATCATATGAATGCCTTGATCTGTTAAAATACCTCCTCCAGCATATTTTTTTTTTGATCTCCAATCACTTTTCTCGTAAGTCAAAATTTTACTTTTCCCATATAGGGCTCTAACATTGAGAATATTACCTAGCTTTTTTTCATCTATTATTTTTTTAGCCAATTTAATTGATCCATGGTACCTGTGATTAAAACCATATTTTAACTTTACACTTTTTTTCAAAAATTTTTTTATACTCAATAATTCTTTATAATTCTTAGCAGGTGGTTTTTCACAAAATACATGTATTTTTTTTTGAAGAGCAAACTTTGTTACTTTTGCAGAAAGATAATTTGGTAATGTTATAAAAATACAATTAATATTTAAATTTGAATTAAATATATCATTATAATTTTTAAAATGATAAATTTTTTTTTTTACAAAATTTTTTTTAAATCTAATATCACTAACAGCGATCAAATTAAAATATCTATTTTGTTCTATATATTTTCTTCTTTTCTTTCCAACAACTCCAAGACCAATTATTGCAACATTAATTTTCATTAATTAATTTCTCTTTTAAAAATATAATTATATGTTTTGCTAAATTTACTAGAGCTATCGAAATTATGTAAATCAGTATTATTTTGTTTTTCTGAAATTTCAAAATTATTTTCTCTCATGATTCTTAGAATTTCTTGAAATTGTAAATCAAAATTTTCATTAATTTCAATTAAAATACTTTTTAATTTATGATTTTTCAAAATTAAACTAGCTCCGTTAAGTATAATATGCTCTGTGCCATCAACATCTATTTTTATATAATCTGGAACTTGAAGAATATTATTTTCTATTAAATTATCTATTGATGTGCCTGGTAATAAGTAGCTCATATTTGGCATAAAATTTTTTCCTTCATAATTATATTCAACTCCAAATGAATTTAGCGCTCCTCCCTCAATGAAACTTTGCTCATTCATGGATAAAAACTCATTCTTTTTATCTGTTAAAGGTAATGGATAAATAGATATTTTGCTTTGAAAATTATTTATAAATATATTTCTACTTAAGACTCTTAAATTTGATGTTGATGGCTCAAAAGCTATTATTTTTGAATTTTTGTGCTTAATTTTACAATATATTGAATATAATCCAATGTTTGAGCCTATATCCCAAAATATTAAATTATTGTTTTTATCAGTGCTAAAATTATCTATCCATTTTAACGTTTCAGGTTCTTTCTCATAAAAAGTTTCAATTCTCCAATTTATAAGAGAATTTGGTACAAAAAAATTAATTTTTTCTTTTGATATTTCTATGGTTCTATATGAATTTAAATGTATCAAGTCATTAACCCACACAATTAATTTTTTTTTGAATAAAAAGAAAATTAATCTATCAATAAAGTTAATTAATTTATAAATTATAAAACCTAACTTTTTTAACATTTTAATATTTATTTAATTAATAAATTATAAATTTATTTTTCATTAATTGATTTATATTTTTTGAAAAACAAATCGTTCTTTAAATGTTTTGCAACCACTTTTACATGTGAAGGTAAATCTACAGAATATGAATTATAAAATTTATAATCTACAACATAATGATTATTATCGTTTGAACAAATCCTATTTGTATCACAAGATTCTAGTTTTTCTAAATAAGATGCTTTCATTTTGTTTGTAAATTGATTTAAATAATTAAATTTAAATCCGAAAATTCCATATATTCTTTTTGCATTAATTAATTTATTAAATTTTTTTGTGTATGGAATTGGCCTTCTTGATTGATATAGAACTCTATTATTATGATCATGAACAACTTTAACAACATTGTCATCTAAGTATTGTTTTTTATGAATTATTTGCATACATAACACAGTTGAATTTACATCAAATTTTTTGTGAAATTTTGTTAACCTTTCAATCATATTTGGTCTTAAAAGAGGTTCATCGCCTTGAATTCCAATTATTAAATCTTCTTTTTTGATATTGAATTTTTTTTTTATCTTATTTGCAGCTTCAGCCACTCTGTCTAAACATCTTTGATGTCTTTTACTTGTCCAAATAAAAGGTATATTGTTTTTTTTTGCATAAGATGCAATTTCAGCATCACAAGTTGCTAGAGACAAATGTGTCCAATCTTTAAAAAATAAACTTCTCTCATAAACATGTCTTAGCAAAGTTACTGATAAAATTTTTTTTAAAGGTTTGCCTGGAAATCTTGAAGAAGCCATTCTAACTGGTATTATCCCAAAAATTTTTGACATTTAAACTAATAGTGAATTGTATTTTTTATTACTTTTATTAAATATATTATTCTTAAATTTAATAAGACTCATATCATTATTTTTACCTTTATTTGTATTGAAACTTAAGTATATACTTAATTCATTAATATTTTCACAAACCTTATAACGAGATTTTGGTGTTCTAATTAATTTAAGACTGTAAGCGTCTGTAAAATTATCAAATGGAAAACACATTTTACAACCAGCAACTATAGTTTCAAGGATAGAACTAGTTGCCCCAGAGGATACTGCAACCTTAAATTTTGATGCTAACATATATATATTTCCTTTAATCAAATAAATATTTTTTTTATTATCTATGTCTAATATTTTTTTAATATCTAAAAGTGGATGTGATTTGATAAACAACTTGCCGCCAAATTTTTTATAAAATTCAGTTTTAAGTAAATTTTCAATAATTAATTTAGAACTATTATAATCTAAATTAAGGTTAACTAAAACACTGTTAGTAAGTCTTTTTTTTTTATAATCATTGTGAACATGATCAAATCTTAATGCTGGTCCTAACCTAACAGGCATATTGCTAAATAACTCTTTTTTAGCATGTATCAAATTTTTTCCGATGCAAATAATTTTGTCAGGCATAACATTGAATTTTTTTTCATAACTCAAAGGATCTAGACACATAAATTCCTTATAGGTTGTAAATCCTTGATAACCAATTAATTCTACTTTTTTTAAGTATTTTTTAACACCAAAACATAAACCTTTATCTACAGCTGTATTTTCAAACCAATTTATGATTTTTTTAATTAAAAATTTATTTTGATTTAATTTTTTTGCAAACAAGTAATTTTGAATTCCTATTATAGAA
>MDTB01235398.1_pt1 | contig 17956 bp, 17 predicted proteins | sample 811161 | NCBI WGS metagenome assembly MDTB01 (sample SAMN05326650, study PRJNA326480) | marine metagenome | isolation source: seawater | place: Mediterranean Sea | collected 2009
AAATAATTTTAATAACAAGAAGGATAATGACTATATTTTTAAATATTTTTTTTATAACTTAGCTAAATTTATAGTTAAAGATAATGAAGATAATATTCTTGCAAGAAAGATAAAATCAATAGAACAATCAGTAAAATCTAGAAAATAACTTATATCTAAGTAGTTCTTGTTTATTCATACTTAAATTTTTATAATTACTTAGCTCTATATTTTCGTATTTTGATCCAAATAAAGAATTTGAATATTCTAATTGGAGCATAATTCTTTTTTTCTTAATTGGATTTAGTCCCTTATGAAACGCCGAAGAGTCTCCAACAAAAACAGTGCCTTTTGGACCAAGTAAAATTTGTTCATCATCTTTATCTAAATATTTGAATAATTCTTTGTCCTCTGTTCTTTTGTAGCCTCTTTTGACTAATTTATATGGTTTAGAAAATGCCTTATGAGTTCCTTTTATAAAACAGTGTGGTCCATCACTTTCTTTAACATCGCTTAAATATATAAAAAATTTTAACCATTTTATTCTATCTAAGTCAAAATGATACAGTTGAGCATATTCAGTTTTTGGCTCTTGCGTAGGGTAGGTTACTGCAATACCAATGTTTGTAAGTATTGGCTCTGATCCAAAATATTTCCTACAAATATTTAAAAACAATTTATTTAAAGTTAATTCTTGAATTTCTGGACATTTTATTAAATCTTTTTCATGAAAGTTTATATAGCTTATATCGTTCTCTTTATTTTTTAAATTTGTAACTTTATTTATATTTTTATTTCCATATCCATTTAAATTATTTATAAAATTCAAAATTAATTCACATTTCTTATTTTTAAGTAATGAAGAAAATTTGTAATAACTATCTCTATTGATAGTATTCAAAACAGAATTTAAATTTTCGTTAAATACTATCTTATTACTTAAATTTAAATTATCTGAAATATTAATTTGTTTTTTTTTAAAGATATTTAAACTTTCTAAAACTTTATGAAATTGATGAAATAATTTTGAGGAGAAACCATTAGTAATACTATAAAGTTTGACATATGCCTGATAAGACTCTTCGGAGTTTCTTTTTGTGAAAATATATTGAAAGCCACCATATATCAAATATATTAGACTTTTAAGAGATTTCATTTAAGTTAAAGCTTTAAGATTTATATAGCATATGCCTGAAACTAAAAAAAGAAAAACTGCGATTATAACAGGTTACAACAGGGGCATAGGTAAGTCTATAGCTTTAAGACTGGCACAAGATGGATATGATCTTATTCTCTGCTCAAGAAGTAAAAATAACGAAATAATTGATAATGTAAAAAAAAAATTTAAAATTCAAGTTCGAGATTATAATTTTAACTTAAAAGATATTGATAATACCATTTCTTCAGCAAAAGAAATTATAAAAGATTGTAATCAATTAAATCATGGAGTTGATTTGCTAGTTAATAATGCTGGGATGATTAAGACAGGTCTCTTTTTAATGGAAAAAAAAGAAAATTTTAAAGAAATATTTGATGTAAATTTTTTTTCACAGGTTTTTTTCACTCAATCTTTAATTAACTTATTAAAAAAAAATAAAGGTAGTTCTATAATTAATATTTCTTCTACTTCTGCACTAGAACATGATCTAGGTAGACTTGCTTATAATGCTAGTAAATCAGCATTTATTTCTTTTTCTAAGACTTTAAGTAAAGAACTATCAATGTTTGGTATAAGAGTAAATTGTATAGCGCCAGGGCTTATAAATACTGAAATGTTAACTTCATTTACTTCTCAAAAAGTTATTAATGAAATGATAGAAAAAAATATCTCTAAGAGACTTGGAACAAAGGAGGAAATTGCTGAGTTAGTATCTTTTTTAGCTTCTGATAAATCTAATTATATAAATGGTCAAATTTTAAGAATTGATGGTGGTATGTTTTAAATGCTAAATGAAAATGAAATTAAAAATTTGTGCAAAAAAATAAGACATACAATTTTAGATATGTCTGTAGGCGCTGGGGCATCTAGCTCTCATTTCGGTGGAGGTTTATCCATAGTTGAAATAATTTCTGTATTATTTTCTAATTATCTAAATTTAAAAAATGATCCGAATGACGAGAGTAAAAATAGGTTTATCTTAAGTAAAGGTCATGGAGTACTTCCATATTATTCAGTACTATTTCATAAAGGTTATATTGATAAAAGTCACATTCAAAGTTTTGAAAAAACTGGAGGAATTCTTTTTGGGCATCCAGTAAGAAATATAAAATATGGAATAGATTATAGCACTGGTAGTTTAGGTATGGGCATAGGATTAGCTGTTGGTATATCAATAGCATTTAAACGGAAAGATGTGAAAAATAAAACTTATTGTATTATTGGAGACGGCGAGTGCAATGAGGGTTCAGTTTGGGAAGCAGCAATGTCTGCTTGTCACAATGAATTAGATAATTTGACAGTAATTTTAGACAACAACAGTCTGCAACAAACTGGATCAAATATTGAAATTTCTAATCCTAATATTCTTTCAAAAAAATGGAAAAGCTTCGGTTTCGAAACTATAGAAATAGATGGACATAATATAAAAGAAATTTTTGAAGCTTTAAATTATAATGTAAGGAAAAAACCAAAAATTATAATTGCAAAAACAATTAAAGGGAAAGGTTTTAGTTTTGCCGAAAATAACAATGATTGGCATCATAAAGTGCTTACCAAGTCAGCTTATGAGGATGCTTTGAAAGAGCTTGAAAATTATAATTAATGCTTGATTCAAAAAAAATTAAAATATTATCTATCATCGGTCAAAGAGCAGCTCTGGGCACATCATTATTTGATTTAGAAAAAAATTTTGATAATTTAATTGTCTTATCTGCTGACACATCTACGTCAGCAGGACTAGATAAATTTAGAAAAATTAAACCACAGAAATATTTGGAAATGGGTATCTCAGAACAAAATATGATTAGTGTTGCTGCAGGACTATCAAGTGAGGGTTTTAATGTAGTCACTACAACATTTTCTCCTTTTCAAACACTAAGATGTTTAGAGCAAATAAAAGTTAATATTTCTTATATGAAATTTAAAATTACTATGGTTGGTTTGGCAAGTGGTGTAGCTCTTGGAAATCTTGGATTTACTCACTGTTCCATAGAAGATAAAGGAGCTATTCTTGCAGTACCAGGAATTAATGTAATTTCTCCAGCTGATGGTTTAGAAACGTATAAAGCTATTGAGGAATGTCTAAAATCAGAAAATTCAAGTTATATAAGATTAACAGGTACAGCACCATCACCGCAAATTTATGAAAAAGATTACAAATTTGAAATAGGTAAAGCGATAAAATTGTATGATGAAGGATATGATGTAGCAATTCTCTCTTGTGGAAGCATGGTTTTTAATTCACTAGAAGCAGCAAAAAAATTAAAAATTAAAGGAATAAAAACTAGTGTATTTAATTTTCATAGTATTAGACCTTTAGATAAAAAAATTTTATCAGATATAACAAATGATTTTAAGTTTATTTTTACAGTTGAGGAACATAATGTAGAAAATGGTTTAGGTTCTGTTGTAGCAAATGAAATTATAAATACTTCAAAAAATATTGAATTTACAAAACTCGGAGTTAAACATGAATATTCTAAATCTGGTGAGTATTTAGACATGTTGAGATGGAATAATCTTGATACAAACGGTATTGAAAAAACGATTCTAAATATAGTTAATGGAAAAAAAATTTAATAATTTTCTTGATACTTTAGATATATCTCAGGGAGATATTTTATATATAGCTTCTGATATTACTAAAATATTACTTTATCATAAGAAGCATCAAATTAGATTTAGCCCAGATGATTTTTTAGATTATTTTATAAATAGACTGGGGCCTAATGGAACTTTATTATTACCAGCATTTACTTGGGACTTTTGCCGAGGGATAGAATTTGACATTAGAGGAGTTAAATCTGAAACAGGATCTTTGAGTAAAATAGCTTTGAAAAGAGATGATTTTAAGAGAACAAGACATCCGATTTATTCATTTGCTATAAATGGAAAGGACCAGAATTTTTTAATTGATTTAGATGATGAAAGTGGTTGGGGTCCAAATTCTTTATTTGCATATTTTCATAAAAATGCAGCAAAAAATCTATTTATAGGAATAGATTATAAAAATGGATTTACTTTTGACCATTATTTTGAGGAAAAAATTGGAGTTGATTACAGATACTTTAAATATTTTGAGGCAAATTATATTGATTATGATGGATCTAAGTCTAAAAAAAAATACAAAATGTATGTAAGAGATTTGGAAAAAAATATAGTTACATCTATTAATACAAAATTGGATAAAGTTTTAGAGGATAAAAAAGCATATTTTAAGAATATGTTTGAAGGAATATATTTTGGGATAGTAAATATGAAAGTTGCGGGAGATGTGATGGAAAATGATATTAAAAATAAAGGTGGGCTTATATTTGCAAAAAAAATTATTTAACTTTAAAAGTTTCTAATTCTGAATTTAAAACCAGATCAAATTTTGCAGAGGAAACTATCTTTTTATCTACATAAGCTTCACATTCAGCTTTTCCAATTCCTCTTTTCCAAAACTTTAATTTAGTTGAAATATATAATTTATTTCCAGAAACTACTTTTTGTTTAAAAGAGATATCACTGGCTTTTGCGATATAAACAATTTTACCCTTATTATTAGGTAAAGATAATATTGATAAAGCAGCTGTTTGAGACATAGCTTCTAGTTGTAACATACCTGGCATATTAGGATCCCCAGGGAAATGACACCTGAAAAACCAATCATCATCTTTTAAATATTTTATAGCATCTGCACTTTTTCCTGGAATAACTTTTAACGCTTCATCTATCATTAAGTAAGGGGGTCTGTTCTTTTGAACTTCCAATAATTCTTGAAAATTATATTTGATCATCAATCTCAACTACTCTTGATAAACTTGTTACTAAGTTATAGCTATCCCAATTCATTGTAAAGTTCATAGATTGACCAAATGGTACAACTCTATCTAAACCTCTAATGTTGTTAGAAGCAATCAAATTTATATAATCTTTTTTATTAAAACCAAAACTGGATATCGTTTGACATTTTTTGTTTATAATATTTCTCAAATTTGAAAAATTTTCAAACACAAGTTGATAAAAAGTTCCATATATTCCTCTGTATTCCTCTATATTTTTAATATTATTTTTTATTTTAAAAACTTTTACATTGTTATTGTTAACTAAAATTTTTTGTAAATTTTTTTTATTTAATATTATCTCAAATAAATGAAGATATTTATCAATAGTTTTTTTATTATCGAATAAATATTTTTTTTTAACTATTTCTATTAAATCACCCCAAAAAATTTTATCCTGATTTTTTGTTTTTCCAATCCAAACTAGACAATGTGGAGAATTACAAGCCATTTGATCTGATAAATAAGCATCATAAAAAAATTTTTTTGCTAAATTAATTTTGTTATTTCTACTTAGGTTAAAATAAGCTTTTGAATTTATTACTGAAAATGAGTACCTATCAGAGAAATTTAAATCTATACATCTTTCTGGTGTTTTGAATTTTCTTATTTCTTGAATGGTTTTGTCACCTCCCCAAATTACTCTTGCATCACAAGTTTCTGATACTTCCTTTAAAATACTGCTTTCTCTATCAAATTTTAAGAATAAATTTGATTTTTTTAATTCTGAGAATTTTTTAATTTTAAAAATATTTTTTATTACACTTAAAATAATTTTAGTCTCTCCAAACTCTTTTAATGGCAATTTAACAATATTTGAGTTTCCCGATATTAACCCCATTAAAAATGAGTAAGCAAAATTAGTTGGCAAATTTGAAGGTGTAACATGTAATACTAAACCTCTGCCAAATCTATTTTCACTTTGTAAAATAAGTTTTTTCTTTTTTTTAATTTCTGTTTTTGATGTCCATAGAGATAAAAAATGTAAATCTGGATAATTTTTAAAATTTTTATGTTTTCTTAATTCTATTGAAAATAAGTTTATAAATTCAATCACGTTAGAATCAAACGGTTTGAAAATTTTTATTTGAAATTTATTAAGATTGTTGTGCATCACTACATCCTCTTGTTTCAGAGTCCTTTACTCTTCCAAATATTTTAAAAATTTTTCCATTTCTTTTACATTTACAATTATCTACCCCATAAATTGCTCCTATATCTTCTGTAATTATATTATGCCCCGGATAACTTTTTGGTAATAAAGATATTAATTGAACCAACCCTTTTGTACCATGATCACATTCCTCTAAGTAATTATTTTTAATTAATATATCTGAGTAATTTGAGGTATGAAAAAAACCTTCTTCACATTCAAAGTAAATTGAGCCCGTTTGTTCAACAAGTCCATAATAGTTAATAATTTTATTAATTTCATATTTTGACTTAAGAATTTTAGAAAATTTTTCATTACTTATTTTATATCTTTCAAGTTTTTTCCATCCTCCGCCATGAAGCAATATTGAATTTGATAAATTAATATTTTGACCTGGTATATTTTTGATAAAATATTTATAAATATTAAAAGTGAAGCCAAAAAGTAATTTTTTTTCATTTTTGAATTTATTTGCAAATTCAATAAATCTATCTTTGTTAAAGTTGCCATTTTCATCAATTAAATATGTATGATTTTTTCCAAATAATGAAAAGCCAGAGATCGCAGCGTTACTTGCATTTAATTGAAAATTATTATTTTTCTTTTCTTGTCCTAGTATAGCCATATGCATTCTATCTTTTCCAAGATATTCCGAGCTTATTTTTTGTAGTGTTTTAATTTGGTTTTTTGAGTTCTCTAAATCAATATTTATTTTTGATCGATTATTACTACTAGTACCCGACGACACTAATTGTCTAATTATTTTTTTTTTTGATATGCTTATCAGATTATTATTTTTAAAAAGACCAACAGGTAATGGTGGCAAGTCTTTAAAATTTATTTTTCGACCTTTGTGTAAGTATGAAATTATTTTTTTATATTCAGCACAATTATTAAAGTGATATTGGTTTAATTCTTTTATTTTGCTTGTAAATATTGATTTTTTTTGATTGTTTGTTAGTTCAAAAGGTTCTAATTCAAATATTTTGTCAAGAGCATTCATTTTTAAAATTTTAACTTGGAATAATCTATTTTATTGTTTTTATTAATTGGAAATTTACTTATCTTTTTAAATCTAACGCTTAAAACTGGTAATCCAAACTCACTAGAAATAACTTTTTTAATTTTTTTTTCGTTTTGTTTTTTAATTCCAAATATAATTATTTGATTTTCATTAATTTTGCATAAAATTTTGTCTCTAAATCTATTATACAAAAATTTTTCTAAAATATCCAAGTTAAGTCTTTTACCATATATTTTTACATCTCTTTTTATTCTTCCAGTTATATATAAATAATTTTCACTATCCAAATAGCCTTTATCACCAGTTTTAAGTTTTTTTATATTTTCACAATATACTAAATCTTTGCGCTCCAATGCATATCCTTTAAATATGTTTAACCCCTCATATATAATTTCTTGGTTTTTTTGATTAATAGATATTTTTCCACCTTTAATTACTTGACCAACACTATTAATTTTTTTTTTTAAATTCTTAAGTTCAATATATGATATACGTGGTGAAGCTTCAGTTTGACCATACATAACAAAAAAATTAATTTTTTTCTTTTCAAAATTATTACAAATTTTATATATTATATTATTGTTTAATCTTCCACCCGCCTGTGTAACAAACCTTAAATTAAATAAATTTTTTTCATAAAAATTTAATTTATCAAACATTTCAAAAGTAAAAGGCACACCAGAAAAATTTGTAACTTTATATTTGCTTATTAAATCCCAAAAACCTTTTTCAATTATACTTTTTTTATTACATACAATTTTTAAATCTTGTAAAAGATGTATATTTATTACTGATAATCCATAAGAGTAAGCTAACGGCAAAGTGGTTATACCAACATCTTTTTTATTTAATTTTAGATAAGATTGAATCGAAATAGAATTATTAATTATATTGTCAAAAGATAATTTTACAAATTTTGACACACCAGTTGTCCCAGATGTTGATATTAAAATCGCAAGATTTTTATCTATTGTTAGTTTGCTTTTGGTTCTCTTTTTTAAAAAATAATATTTTTTTAACTGAAAGATAATTAAATAATTTTTTGGTATATCAATATTTTTCGGATAAAATAAAAAATCAGGCTGAAATTTTTTAATGATCAATTTTAGGTTTGAAAAATTAATATTTTGTTCGAGCAGAATTTGACACTGCTTGTATCTTAGAAAAATTAGATAAAATGCTATACTTTCGCTATCATTACCACCTAAAAATAATATTAAATTATTATTTACAAAAAATTTTTTTGCTAAATTTTCATAGTATAAAAATTTTTTTGAATCTATATCGCCTAAGTCTGGGTCAATAATTTTAATGTTTTTTGGTTTAAGACTTGTTAAATTAAGTAATTTTACTTTGTTATTAGCCAACATTGTTTTATGTGGATTTATACTTTATAAATGTTATATACCACATTTAAATAACTAATTTATGACAAATCTTGAAAAATATAAGAACGCTTTTGTGAGTTCACTTTCTATAGATACCAAATTGTTAGAAAACAATCTAGAATATAATACAATTAATGAATGGGACTCCATTGGTCATATGAGCTTAATAAGTGAACTAGAAAATCAATTTTCTATAACCATGGAAACCGATGACATAATTGATTTTAGCTCATTCGATAAAGGTATTCATATCTTAAAAAAATATAAAATTGATATTAAGTAGGTAAAAAAATGCTTCTAAATAAACCAAGACTTGTTCAAAAATTAAAAGATTTCCATACTTATTTAAAAAATAATGATGGCAAAATTGGAACTAAACAGAGAGGCATTGATATGAATTTAAACAATGCTTGTAATTTAAGGTGTGAGCATTGTTTTACAGAATCTCCAAAAGGAACAAGGGTTAAAGATTTCTTGCCACCTGAAAAAATTGCAGAAATAGCTGATCAGGCTGATGAACTTGGTATATTTGAGTGGGACTTACAAGGAGGAGAATTGCTTTTAAGACCAGATATTTTATTTTCCACATTGAAAGCAATAAAGACAGAAAGATTTTATATGTATGTCACAACTAATGGTTGGTATATGGATGAGAAAATGGCAAAGAAATTAGCTGATCATGGTGTTAATCGAGTATCAGTAAGTATTGATAGCATGGACGAAAAAGTTCATGATGAATTTAGAGGAAAAAAAGGATCGTGGAAAAGAGCAATGAAAGCTTTAGATTTAGTTCAAAAAGCAGGGATGCACCCTTATCTAAATATTACGGTTGGTCACTATAATGCAAAATCAGAGGATATAAAATTAATGTTGAAATATTCAAAAGATAAAAATTACAAAACTCTACTTAATGTAGCAACGCCAGCAGGTATGTGGCAGAATTTAACTGATATAATGGTAGATGAGGAAGATAAAAAATATTTAATTGAAATGAGAAAAGAACACAAAAATATAATGAGAAACTTGTGGGATCCATTTGATAAAAATTATGAGTCTGTAATAGGATGCAATACCGTAAACAGAGTATATATAACCCCAATTGGTGATGTGTTATCTTGCCCTTATGTACATATAAAAATTGGAAATGTTTATGAAAATTCTCTTAAAGAAATATCTGAGCATGGTTTTAGCTTTAAAAGATTTAGAGAAAATAGCCAAGCGTGTTTGGCAGGAGAGGATGTTGGATTTGTGAAAAATTTTATGAGTAAAAAAGGAACGTCAATTTTTAATCCAGTCAAAGCAGAAGAAATTTTCCCAAATGATCATTACGAAAAGTTTTCGTTTGATAATAATTAATAAAGATGGCCAATATAGATCTTAAGTCCAAATTATCCGACTTAAGAAATAAGGGCATTACTGTTCTTGAAAATCAATTTAGTAACGATGAATGTGAAAAATATATTTCAGAATTTGAAAAGGTTATCGATGAATTTAAATCAAAAAAAATAAAATTAAATAATTTTTGCCAAATGATTAAAAATCCTTATAGGCATAATATAAAATTTGCTGAATTAATTTATAATAAAAATGTGGATATTCTCCTAAAAGAGTTAATCGATGAAGACTATGTTTTGGTAAATTCAACACTAGTTAATAGACGTATAGATGATAGCGTAGATGGAACTGGAAATAATATGGGAGATACGTGGCATACAGACTCTCATTATGTTGGTGGCAAAAGATTAGATAAAGGATTTACATATATAGCAGTTACACTTTTTGATGATTTTTCAGAGGAAAATGGAAGCACTTTATATATACCTGATAGTCATTTGAGAAGAGAAAAACCTGAAAGATATGGATATGAAAATGAGCAAGAAAATATGATTGCAAAAAGGGGATCAATTATAATTTTTGATGGAGGTATTTGGCACAAAGGAGGTCCGCCATCAAGCAAAAGAAGATGGAGCATGTTTTCTTATTACGGACCATGGTTTGTAAAACCATATTTTAGATTTCCAGAAATGCTCGGAGAGGATTTTGGAAAAAAAACCTCTAAAGAATTAAGAAGATTATTCCACTATAATTCTACCCCTCCACTTAATGAAGATGAAAGAGAAAATACAGTTACAAAGGAATATTAGACTCAGCAGCTAAAAATCTAATAAGTTATAGTAATTTATAATATTTCCTTTTTTTATTTTCTTTTTTGTAAATAAATTTTTTCTACCATTAAATGCTTCCCAAAAATTTTCTGTCGCATTTAGTAAGTCGTTAGACGAGTTATACCCAATTTTATAACCTAACTTTTTTAAAATATTAAAATCTTCATTAGTAAAAAGTTCATCATTAAAATAGTCTTTAAATTCCATTTTTTTATCATTTTTATAAAAAGGTCTAATAGTGTAGTATGCAAGATCATGAAACTTTGGCTTTCTATTAAAAGGTCTTTCTAAATTTAAAGAAAATTTTCTAAAGAGTGGAGGAATATATTCGTTACTAGATGATCCTCCATTCACAAAAAATTCACAGTTTTTAGATAATAATATGTCGTTAAAGTCATTTTTATATTTGCTATTTGCATAATCAATAATATTAGGATTATCAATTTTAATTTTTTGCTGACCTGGATTACCCATTATTACAATTTTTAAATTATTTTTTAGAAAAAAATTTATAACTGGTAAAAAAATATTTACATCGCAAGCTCTATCTTGATCATTTGAATTTAATTCAAAATTTTCTTTTTTGAAAGAAGTGTCTCTATTAAAAAAACAAATATACTTATGATCGATTGTAAATTTATTATAATTATTATTCTTTAAAATATTATTTATTACTTTTTCATCTATTGATGGTAGGACAGTATTTGTATTTAGATACTCTTTATACGTTAAATTATATACTGAATTATTAAAGTGAAACAAATCAGTTCTTGTATCATTTGTGAATAAATTCATTTGTGCAATTTTTAAGAAATAGTAATGATTAATTATAGAATTTGAATATCTATTTTTTATATATTTTGCCAAACAGGAATTAGCCACCCAGTGTGGTGACATTACTACCTTAATATCTTTTGATTTTATTCTAAAATGATAGTCTATAAATGCTAACATGTGACCAAAAGCATATAATGAAGATCCAAAAAAATAATTTTCATTTAAATCTTTATTTTTAAATTTATTAAAATAGACTTTGGAAATTTTTTCTACAGTTCCTGCGTCTGACAAACTAAATTCAGCAAATTGTTTGGATAGAGATAATGAATAATGGTCTTGAAAATTGTTAATATATTTTTCAAATAATACTTTTTTCTCATTTTTATTCAAATTTGAATAACTTAAATTTTTTATTGTAAAGTTAAGATTTAAATAGTTTGATATTTTTTTATCTAAACTATCAACTTGAGTATCAAACTTTTTTAGATTTAAACCATTAAATGATTTGAATATAGCTTTTGCAGTTAAGGGAAATTTAAACAAGATTTTAAATATCCAAAAATACAATGAATTAATAATAATTTTATCTGAAATTTCGTTTTCTTCGATTTTTGTGATTAAATTATAATCTAAAATTTTAAAATCTATATTATACTTCTGACATGCTATAGAAATTTCTTTGTTTATTTCAGAAATTCTCAAAATCAATGAGATTTGTGAAGATTTTTCTTTAAAATTTATATGAGTTTTTCCAAGATCTATCTTCAAATGATTATCATCGAATTTGTCTTTAAATTTATAATTATAATTGCTTTTTTTTTTGTAAATTAAATATTTAAAACCTTTAAAAAAGCTAAAAAAAAAAATTAATGGATATATAAACAAAAAAGAATATTTTTCGCTTGTTAATAAATCTTTTACTAACAATTTAAACTTTTTCTTTAAAGTCATTAAGTAAGTTAAATATAAAAACTAAAATTTTAGACTAATTCTAAGAGCATTTCCATGCTTTAATTTGGTAAATCCTTTATTTACATCTTTCAAAAAAATATCGTGGGATATAAAATTTTTAAAATATTGGAAATTTTTATTTACGTAATCTGAAATTTTTTGAAGATCTTTAGACGGATTTATTAAACCCCCATCACTAGCAAATATCGTTTTTCCGTCAAACATACTTAGTGCATTCTTTAGTTTTAATGTTTTGTTCTTCTTTGGTTGCCCAACTAAAATTAACTTTGAATTTCCAGTCATTATATTAAATGCTTTTTCTAATATCTTAATATCACCTGTTGTATCAATAATATGGTTGAATTTGTTACCTTTACAATCTTCTATTTTTTTATGCATATAGTTTTTTATATTATTCAATCTCAAAGATTTAATAAATTTTGTCTTATAATTATTAAAGTTTTTATCTACAAACATTATATTTTTAATTCCTTTAGATCTAGCCATCGCAGCAATTGATAGACCTAATCCACCAGAGCCAATTATCAAAAGTCTGTTATTAATTTTCATTTTTGCTTCTTTAAAAACCAGGCCATATGATGTTGAAAGACTACATCCAAAGCAAGGAGCAATTTTTTTTAACTTACTTGAGATTTTTATTTTAGTTACTCTGTTTTCAGATACGGTAGTATATTCCGAAAATGTTGTCACTTTTCCAGAATTGATTTTCCCAAATTTCTTTGAATAATACAATCCTGCATCAGCTTCAATGCCATAGCCTTTTCGCCAGTGCAAAATTACATTATCTCCTTTTTTAACTTTTTTTACACTTTTTCCAACATTAATAACCTTGCCATAACCTTCATGACCCATCATATGTGGAAGATATTTGTCTGGCCCTTTAATACCATTGATTTCATTTGCTTGAGCCCCACAAATACTGCTGGAGTTAAGACGAATAAAGATTTGTCCTTTTTTTAATTTATCTGGATAATTTATATTAATTATTTTCAGAGGTTTTTTTAAATTAAATAATACTGCTGCCTTGAATGTACTGTTTTTTTTTTTCATAATTTATTTTAGAATATAATTTATAGATTTTATTAAGTTTAATTTACTTAATTTTAAACTATTACCTATAGTTTCAACAGATTGTGCAGCTGCAAGTGATGAAGCCAAAAGTGAAAGATGTTTATCAGATTTTAATTTTAAAAACATTGAAACTATAGATAACAATGCATCACCCGAACCTACTTTATCAATAACTTTTTTAGCAAAAGCAGGACATTTAATTAATTTATTTTTGTTATCAAACATGAATACTCCATTTTTACCTTGGGTCACAATTATATTTTTGGCATCTATTTCTTTTTTCATTTGTTTAGCTAAAATATGAATATTACTAAACCTATCTCTTTTTTCATGTCTTAATTCCAAACCATTAATGACTAAGCAATCAAAATTTTTATATTTTCTAATAGAGTGATAGTTTAGGTTTGATGAATTAACCTGAGCATTAATACATAAAAATTTGGATTTTTTTGTAAGAACTTTAGAAATTTTTTTCGTTATAAGTCCATGTCCATAATCAGCAACAATTATAAGATCATATTTACCAGCATCATTTAATAATTTAAAAACTTTATTTTCCTCTTTTGGATTAAGTAATGAGTCGTTTATATTATAAACTCCCATAAACTTTCTATTATCTATATGATCAATATATCTTGTTTTTAAAATAGTGTTTGTATTCTTCTTTTTGAAAAGTTTTAAATTAATATTTTTTTTAGTAGACAGTTTTTTTTTATAAACAGAACTAATATTTCCAGCATAGCTGATAACATCAATATTTGAGACAAACTCAGATAAGTGGTTTGCAATTGCTAAAGATCCCCCTGGATACCTTTCTTTTTTCAAATTTCTAAAAGTTAAAACCGACTCTTTACCAGACTTTCCAAGAGCTTCACAAAAAATATATTCATCAATTATTATTTCGCCAATAACCAAAACTTTTAATTTTTTAAATTTTTCAAAAATATTCTGAATATTAATTTTTTTTTTTTTAATATTATTGAGTATTTCTTTTTGATTTTTATTAAATTCTGAAAAATTTTTATTAATTATATTACTAGAACTTTTGACAGGACTATTTGTATAAATGATTTTACCACCATAACTTTCAACCGTTTTTTTTTCTAAAAATATATTTCCAGTTATGTCTTCTTTTAAATTTTTATAATCTGGTCCTTTACAATAAAAATTTGGTTTTAAATTTTTTATTAATTTAACAGCGCTAATTGAGTCATTTACTACTATAAAGTCTACTATTTTTAAAGATGACAGTAATTTTATTCTTTCTTTAAGTTTAAATATTGGTCTGTTAGAACCTTTGAGCACATATTTATCTGATGTTAAAGAAACAATCAAAATATCTGCTTTAGAGATTTTTTTTGCATCATTAAAATGATCTATATGTCCAGTGTGTAAAAAATCAAATACTCCATGACAAAGAACTATTTTTGAATTTCTATTTAATTTTTTTCTGATATTTCCAATTGAAGTTAATTTCTTACTCATAATTAAATTATTTTAAATATTTAAACCAATCCTTTGTAGCTTTCGCGATACTTGATTTTTTCCATAATTTTGCATTGTTCCAATACTTAATATTTTCTAGTACAATTTTCATTCCTTTGTCTAAGTTTATTTTTGGCTTCCAATTAAAAGTTTTTTTAATTTTATTTATATCTGCAAAAGTTTTATCAGGTTCACCAGGTCTTTTTGGTATATAAATTCTGTTTTTACTTATTTTGTCTGCTAAGGAATTAACGCTAATTGATTTACCTGATCCAACATTAAACACATCTACAATTTTTTTTTTATTTTTATAAACCGTATAAATAGCATCAACTACATCACTAACATAAGTAAAATCTCTGGATTGTTTTCCATTACCTACAATTGTAAGTGGATAGTTTTTAATTTTTTGAGCTAAAAATACACCTAACACAGCACCATATGTGCCTGCAGTTCTTGATCTAGTTCCGTAAACATTAAACAGCCTTAATGAAATTGATGGTATTTTATAAACTTTACCATAATGCAAAACCAAATCTTCACCAATTTTTTTTGTTAACGCATATGGATATTGCGGTGAAATTAAATCTTTTTCTGATGTTGGATATTTTTTTGGAATGCCGTAACAAGTTGAGGAAGCTGTATAAATAATTTTTTTTATCTTATATTTTCTCGAAAGTTCTAAAATATTTTGAGTCCCAATAACGTTAGTTTCAAAGTAAAGTTTTGGATTTACAATACTTGGCACAATATCTGCTTTACCTGCCAAGTGAAAAATTGATTTAATTTTAAATTTTTTAAATATTTTTTCTAATTTATTATAATTTGCTATATCAATTTTTTTGAAAATTATTTTTTTTTCAATGGGTTTTAAATTTTTGATATTTCCAGAGGATAAGTTATCAATAACTATAACTTTTAACTTTTTTTTAACTAGAAATTCACTTAAGTGACTACCAATAAAACCTGCACCCCCTGTAATTAATACACAATTTGACATTTGCTTTTTAAGCTATATATCCATTAAAAATTAAATTAAAACAAACAATATTATGGGTTTTTACAATTTCAATAAAATTCTTTCACATGGTAATCTTCATCATCCAAATGAAAATGGCTTTAGGAAATTAATTCATGTTAGAATCGAGCCTACAGAGTTATGTAATTATTCATGTAAGTTTTGTGTAACACAAGACCCAGAGAGAATTAAATTAATTCAAAAAGATGGTTATGATGGTCAAGATAGGAAGTTTGATTTAAATAGACTTTCTGATTTACTAGATGAACTAAAAACGGTTGGTGTAAAAGCTATATCATTTGTAGCAGTTGGTGATCCACTGATGTTTCCAAATATTAGCAAAGTATTAAAAAAAGCTATTGAGTTAAATTTTGATCTAGGTTTAACCTCAAATTTTGGTATGCCTTTAAAAGATGAAGTAATAGAGTCTTTATCAGAATTTAAATGGTTAAGATGGAGCATGAACGGAGGGTCAGAGGAAGTTTACATAAAGACTAACAATCCAAAAGGTAAAAATCCATCAGCAGCATACAAAAATGCTAAAGAAAATATTAGAAGAATAATTTCTAAAAAGAAAACAGAAAAAAAGAAAGTTCTAGTTAACGCTAGCTATGTTGTAAGTGAATGGAATTATCACGATGTAATTAATGCAGCAAAACTTGGTAGAGAATTGGAGATAGATAATCTTTTCTTTAGGCCTGATATGAAACCTATGGAAAATAGAAAAGACGTGCCTCTTAACATCCTCACTAAAAACAAATCTTTATTAGATCAAGCTATTGAATTTCAAAAAGACAATTTTAAAATAAGTATTGAACAAGAAAGAGAAAACGACGTTTTAAAAGTACAGGACGAAAATTTAGTTTGCTTTTATTCAAATCATTCAATTTATATTGCTGCAAATGGAGATGTTTATCCTTGTTGTTATACTAGAATAAATCCAAAGTTTGTTATTGGAAATATTACAAACCAAAAGTTTGATGAATTTTGGAAAGATAAAAATAATTGTGAAAAATATAAAGAAATTACTCTAAATACTTGTCCGAGCTGTCCTTATAATGAAATAAATAAATCTCTTAAAGAACTTTATGCAAAAGGAGATAATTCTAATACCAAATCATTAGACGTTGTTGATAATTTTGTTTAAATAAAATTAAATTTTAATTAAATGAAAAAAATTAATAAAAAATTAATTTTAGAAGGCTTTAAGAAAATATTACTAATCCGAAGAATTGAAGAAAAAATTTCTGAAGAATTTAAAAAAAATAAAATATTTTCATTTTTACATTTAAGTATAGGTCAAGAAGCCACCGCTGTTGGTGTTGCTTTAGCAACCGAAAAAAAGGATATTTTTTTTGGTAATCATAGATCTCATGGTCACTATTTGGCTAAAGGAGGTAATCTTGAAAAAATGATTTTTGAAATCTTCGGAGACACGCGAGGTAATTGCAATGGATTTGGTGGATCAATGCACATGATCGATCATAATGTTAATTTTTTTGCATCAATTCCTATTTTAGGATCAACAGCTCCTATTGCAAGTGGGATAAGCATGGCTCAAAAATTGAAAAAAGAAAAATCTATTACTGTGGTATTTGTAGGAGATGGATCTGCTGAAGAAGGTGCGTTTTATGAAACAATAAATTTAGCAGGTTTATACAAACTACCAATAATGTTTGTAATTGAGGACAATAGATATGCTGTAGAAGCTGATATTAAAAAAAGAAAAGTAAAAAATTATAATTTTGATAATTTGTTTAAAAAGGGTTTGCAAACAGAATATATAAGAACTGACGGAAATGACTTTGTAAAAGTGTTTAAAAATGCTTTTAAATTAAGAAATAAAATTTTAAAAAAAAAAAAAGTTGGAATTTTACATTTAGATTGTCTTAGACACGCTAAGCACAGTGGTGCAAATATAAATTTGAATGATCAAAA
>MDTB01062526.1_pt1 | contig 17954 bp, 18 predicted proteins | sample 811161 | NCBI WGS metagenome assembly MDTB01 (sample SAMN05326650, study PRJNA326480) | marine metagenome | isolation source: seawater | place: Mediterranean Sea | collected 2009
ATTTTCTTTTTTTTTCAAAAAATTCACAGCATGTCTTGCTACATCATATGAACTTACATTATCTTTTGTTAAAATTTTTGGTCTTACAAAAGGTGATTCCACTGAATTTTTTTTGGCAATTTTTATTAAATCTTCATTTTCTGATGAAAATATTAGTCTTGATATAAGCTTTGATTTTTTTGCATTTTTTAAACAAATCTCTGTTAAGGAAAGACCACCAATTTTGCGAAAATTCTTTTTACTGAGTCCTTTTGATTTTCCTTTTGCCAGAACTAATCCCAGAACTTTCATCTATAAATTAAGTTTCCTCTTTTGTTTTGAGGATTGAAAGGATTTATCAATTATCTTTTGTGTTTTCATAGCATCTTCAATATTTAAAAAATTTTTGACTTTTTTTAACTTCAACAAATTCATAAAATATTTTGCTTGATTGTCGTACATTCTAAGCGTGTCCTCTTTTGTATATTTTTTAATTTTCCATTTTTTTTCTTTAATACTAAAAATCTTGATATAGGGCTCAATTCTGTCCCAAATAACATTTCCCTTACTTCCAACAATTTCTAAACTTACTCTTGGATACCTTGATGTTAAATCAAAATTTGCTTGGCAACTTGCACCATTTAAAAAATCTAAAGTTAACAAACTCGTATCGTCACTAGATAACTCAAGATTTGAAATATTCTTTACATCCGCATAAACGGATTTTACTTCACCAAAGAGATATCTTAACAAATCTATACCATGACTCTCATCCATTAAAGCTCCACCACCTTGAGATTTTTTTGACATATAAAAGCTTCTATAATCTTCATATGGATGCCAGTCAGGTAAGTATGATCCCCATCTCATATTTACAAATAAAACTTTCCCAATAGTTTTATTCTTTAATATTTTAATTAAAGATTCAGTATAAGGTATAAATCTATGACAATATGCTACAAAATTGACTAATTTATTTTTAATGCAACTATTTGAAATTTGCTTCCATCCCTTATTGTTCATTCCAAGTGGCTTTTCAATAAAAATATTTATTTTTCTTTTTACAGCTAATTTAGCAATTTTTAGATGAAGATGAGGCGGCGTAGTAATGCATACAACATCATATTTATTTTCGTTTATCATTTTTTCAAAATCTACACCTACTTTACATACAATATTTTTATGGTTATCTTTTACAAACATGCATCTACTTAAATTTGAGTCACAAAGATCAATTTTAGAGAAATATTTTTTAAATATAGAAAAGTGTCTTCTTCCAATTGAACCAACACCTACTATTAAGATTGAATTAAATTTTTTCATAATCAAGATAATATTTTAAGTTTTTAATTTGAATATAAGGTTTATAATTTTTATAAATTGTTGATCTTAAAATCCTATCTAGTTTTTCCTTAGTAACCGGTAAATTAATTTTATATAATTTTTCTAAATCATTTTTTTTATATATCTTTTTTGACCATTTATATGTTTTTTTATTATTTAAGTATAATTTTTCAAATTTGTTACTAATTATATCTTTTATAAATTTTACAAAGAAAGACCCCATAATATTGTAAGTTTGATTTAGTAGTAAGTTAAGATTGACCTTATAATTAATTTTAAATTTTTTGCAAAATAATATTCTACCATGATCTATTTTATGATCCATGATGTGTACAGTAAAACCATAATATTTTGACTTATTAAATATTGCATAATTTGCACAGCCTATTCCTCTAAATTCTGGAGGACCAGGATGAAAATTAATTGCGGCAATTCTTGATTTTTTGAGAAAATTAGTTTTTAAAATATTTTTTGACCTATATGAAATAATATAATCACATTTAGACCTCGATAATTTATTTTTTTTATCTATGTCCTCGTCATAAATAATCTTCAGATCTTTAATATTTTTTTTTATAAATTTAATTTCCTTTAAAGAGTTTAATTCTTTTCTTGTAAATAAAATTACTTTTAAATTATTATTCATGGTCTATTATTAATTACTAGAAAATGTTCAAAATAAAAAATAGAAAATTAGATATTAAAAAAAAAGCATTTATTATTGCTGAAATAGGCATCAATCACAATGGGGATATTAAAAAAGCATATAAATTAATTAATGCTGCAGTAAAAGCAAAATGTGATGCGGTAAAATTTCAGACTTTTGATGTTGAGTCAATGGTTCACAAAAGTGCTGATCTTGCTGATTATCAAAAAAAATTTACCAACACTAATCAAAAAAAGATGCTCAAAAAATATGAGCTAAGCTATGAAAATTTTTTAAAGATAAAAAAATATTGTGATAACAAAAGAATAATTTTTCTTTCTACTCCATTTGATATTAAAAGCGCAGATTTTTTGAAAAATTTAGTTCCAGCATTTAAAATATCCTCTGGGGATAATGATAATTATTTATTGCTTGAACACATAAAAAAATTTAATAAACCAATTATTTTATCTTTAGGTATGACAAATCATAAGGATATACATAAAATCTTGAAAGACATAAAATTAAATAAATCTAAACTAGCTCTGCTGCATTGCATAAGTGAATATCCCACAATTTTAAAAAATTCACAGCTGGGTGTAATTAATGAATTAAAAAAGACCGGCCATATCATTGGTTTCTCAGATCATACAATTGGATATGAGGCTTCTTTAGGGGCTATTTGTTTGGGTGCAAAAATTATTGAAAAACACATTACATTAAATAATGAAATGGTTGGTCCTGACCATAGGGCTTCATTAAATGTAAAATATCTTAAAGATTTCATAGAAAAATTAAGAACAATGGAAGATTTAGTAAAATTCAAAAAAAGAAAAATAACTAAAAATGAGTTTAAAACCAAATTAATTGCAAAAAAAAGCTTATTTTTTAATGCAAAAATAAATAAAAATGAAAAAATTAAAAAAGAAAACCTTATACCAATGAGACCATTTAAAAATGGAATACCAATAAGTGATTATAAAAAAATATTAAATAAAAAAATTAAAAAAGAAAAAAGTAAATATCAGCAGGTAAAACTAAAAGATATAAAATGAAGAAAAAAAACATAATGGTTTTCACGGCCGCAAGGTCAGACTTTGGTATAATGAAAAATACTATTATTAGGTTAAATCAAATGAAAAAATTTAACTTTTTTTTAGTGATTGGATCGGCTCATACCTCAAAAGCTTTTGGTAATACAATTAAAGAAATAAATAAAATTAAAATAAAAAACAAAATTAAACTTAATTTCGACTATAGCAAAAATTCTCAAATTAAAGATGTAACTAGAAATTTTACAAATACAATGATTAGTACTCAAAATATTTTTGATAAAAAAAGATTTGATTGTTGTCTTATTATGGGGGACAGATATGAAATGATTGCAGTTGCTATAGTTTGCTTAAATAATAATGTGCCAATTGCACATATATGTGGCGGTAGTGAAACGTATGGATCTATAGATAATGAATACCGTAATTCAATATCACAAATGGCTAATTTTCATTTTGTAGAAACAAATCATCATAAAAAAAGATTAAAAAATATGGGTATTAATAGAAATATACATGTTGTTGGAGCGCCCGCACTAGAAAATTTAAAATTTCACAAACAAAACTTTAGCAAAATTCAGGAACAAAATTTACCAAATTTTAATTTAAAGCAAAAATTAGTTGTTTCATGCTTCCATCCAGAAACAACAACTAATTTGAAAAATAACCTAATAAATTTAAACTCATTAATCAAATTTTTAAATAGCATAAAAAATTACAATATAATTTTTACATATCCAAATGCAGACACTGGATATAAAGATTTTATTGATCTATTAAATAAAAAATTAAATAAAAATATTTATCTTATACCAAATTTGGGCGTAGATAATTATTACTCAATTTTAAAAAAAGCCTCATGTTTAATTGGTAACTCATCAAGTGGAATTATAGAAAGTGCTTCTTTTAATTTACCAACTATCAATCTTGGAAATAGACAAAAAAAAAGGTATAGCCCAAAAAATGTTTACCATTGTCCCTTCAAAGTTAAAAAAATTAAGAGATTATTTAACAATATAATTAAAAAAAAAATTAAAATAAAAAATCCCTATTTTAAAAAAAATACATCACAGAAAATTACCACCGCAATTAAAAATTTATTAAATTAAAATGAAAAAAATTGGAGTGATCGGACTTGGTTATGTTGGCTTCCCCATGCTTGTTGCGGCTGCCTCAAGAAAAACAAACAAAGGTTATCTATTTAATGTAACTGGATTTGAAAAAAATAATAAACAGGGTCTTGCAATTAAAGATCTTATTAATTCAAATAAATTACCTATTCTGTCAAATGATAAAAATTTAAAAAAACAATTTAATATCATACATAAAAAAAAGTTATTCAAAATTAAAAGTAACTTTGAAGATATCGCTTTAATGGATGTAATAATAATAAGTATAAATTTTGATTATAAAAAAAAACAAACTTTCTCGAATTTAAAAAATTTAATTAATCAAGTATCAAAAAAAGTAAAAAAGGGTTCTCTAATAATTATTGAAAGTACTTTAATACCTGGAACCTGTGATAATATATGTGTTCCTATTATCAAAAAAAAATTATCAGATAGAGGTATGAGTTTAAACGATATTTATTTTGGATACTCTTATGAAAGGGTCACTCCTGGAGAAAATTATTTAAAGTCAATTTTAACTACTAGCAGAAATTATGCTGGATATAATGAAAATTCTGCAAATAAAATCAATTTATTTTTTAATAAATTTTTTGGAAAAGAAAAACTTAATCATTTTAGATTTAAAAAATTAATTGAGTGTGAGACTGCAAAAATTATAGAAAATTCCTATAGATCTTTAAATATCGCATTTATTCATGAATGGATGGAATTTTCAAAAACTCAACATTTAGATTTACAAAGAATACTTAAATCTATTCGATTAAGACATACTCATTCAAATATAATGAACCCCGGTCTTGGTGTTGGTGGTTATTGTCTCACAAAGGACCCTAAATTTTCCTATGAAAGCTCAAAAAAATTTTTAGGTGGTAAAATAAAATTTCCACTATCAGTTAGTTCAGTTAAAATTAATAGAAAATTAATTACTTTTTCATCAAAATTCATTAAGTCAAAAATGAAAAATATAAAAAAAAAGAAAATTCTATTTTGTGGTTATGCATACAAAGAAGATGTTGGTGATTTTAGAAATAGTCCCACATCCTTATTAATCAAAGATTTAAAAATTGAAAAATTTGATATTTTAGATCCTTATATTAATAATGGATTAACTATAAACAGTATTAAGCCTAAATTTTATGATTTAATAATATTTACAGTTAATCATAAACAATTCACAAGATTTCCTTACACAAAATTATCAAAAAATAATGTCATATTTGATCTTAATGATGTAGTTCAAAGAAAAGATATAAAAAATAGAAAAAATTATTATTCTATTTCAAATTTTAGTAAATGAAAAAAAAAATTCTAATCACTGGAGGGTATGGTTTTATAGGTTATCATTTAATAAATAAAATTATAGCAAAAAATAATTATTTAATAGACATTAATGATAATGTTAAACTAAATCAAACTGATAAAGAATTTAAATTAGTTCTTAAAAAGAAAAATGTAAATTATATTAAGTGTAAATTTAAAAATATAAAAAATCTTAAAAAGTATAATTACATAATTCATTTAGCAGCTACCTTAGGTGTCCAAAATGTTTATAAATCTCCTTTTTATACTCTTAAAAATAATTTGACTGATACTATAGAATTTTTAGATAAGATTGATAGCAAAACTAAAGTTATTTTTTTCTCTACGAGTGAAGTTTATAAAAATCTTGTAACTAAAAAAAATTTTTCTTTTAGAGAAAATGTTGATATTCCAATTACTAACAAAATAGAGCCTCGAGATACTTATTTTTTGTCAAAATTAATTATTGAAAAAGTTATTTCCTTAAAGAAAAACAAATATTTAATTTTTAGACCACATAATTTTTATGGACCAAGGATGGGATTAAAGCATGTAATTTCAGAAATGATTTTAAAAATTAAAAATAAAAGTAAAATATCTGTAAAATCTTATAATCATAAAAGATGCTTTTGTTACATTGATGATGCTATTAATATAATTGCAAAAATTATATTTAATAATAAGTACTATAATAATACTTATAATATAGGTAATCCAAATGAAGAAATTAAGATTTTTGATCTAATAAAAAAAATTCAATTTATACAAAAAAAAAATGTCTTATTAAAAAAAATTAATTTTGAAGAAGGATCACCTGTTAGAAGAAAACCAAATATTAATAAGATTACCAAATTATACAATTCAAAAATTAAATTTACAGATCTTGAAAAGGGTTTGAATAAAACAATTCAATGGTATGAAAAAAATTTCAAATAATATTGAACCATTCATTGGAAATGAAGAATTAAAAAGTCTAAGAAATGCTATAAAGAAAAAAGAAATATCAACTTACGGATCAATTACAAAAAAATTTGAGGATAAAATATCAAATTTTACTAATTATAAATATACAATAAGTGTAAATTCTGGAAGTTCAGGTCTATTCTTAGCTTTTAAAAGTTTAAATCCGAACAAAGATGAAATAATTATTACTTCAACATATACTTTTGTTGCTACAATTAATTCAATAGTTGCCTCTGGTTGTAAACCTTGGATATTTGATGTAGACGAAAATAATCTCTGTTTAAATTTAGATAAACTTTCTAAAGAACTTAATGAAAAACTAATTAAAAAAGGTAAATTTTATTATCATAAAATTTATAAAAAAAAAGTTATTGCAATCTGTCCTGTAATTTTTTCTGGCCTAGAAATAAATTTAAATAAATTAAAAAAGATTGCGCTAAAATTTAATTTAAAAATAATAAGCGACTCTGCAGGTGCATTTGGCTTGTTTAAAAATCAAAAAAATTTCTCTAGTTATGTAGATATAAACGTAATTTCATTTAATGGAAATAAGCTATTAACTACCGGTGGTGGAGGCACAATCTCAACAAATAATTATAAAGTTTACAAATCTATTAAATCTTATAGCTCAAATTGTACCACCAAATCAAAATATATTCATCACGATAATGGTTTTAATATGAGAATGACAAATATCCATGCCTCAATAGGAATAGCGCAACTGGGGAAAAAAAATAAAATTTTCAAATTAAAGAGAAAAATTTGTAGTGTTTATTTAAAAGGAATTAAAAATAATAAAATAAAAACTTTATGCAAAATAAAAGATATTCCTTGGGTATTTCCAATTATTACACAAAATTCTTTTATTAAAAACAAAATCAAAAATTATTTGAAAGAAAATAATATAAATTTAAATGAATTTTGGATACCTATGCACAATCAACCATTTAAAGAAAAAATGATATTTAGTAATTTCAATAATATAGATAAACTAAAAAACAGAATATTAATCTTGCCTTCAGATATTAATTTAAAATTATCAGTAGTAAAAAAAATTACAGATAAATTAAATAAAATTTAACTTTTTTTTCTGTTTTAAACTTATAATACTTGGTCTGTCTCTATCACCATCACCCTTAAATAATCTGACGTTTTTGATATTTTTATTAGCTATATAACCAAAATTAAGTTTAATATTTTTATTAACGAAGGGCTCGTAAAACTCAGGAACCACCTCTTTATTATAATTTTTTTTTAGACCTGATTTTTTTAAAATAATCTTTTTTATACCATAACAATAAATATCAATTGAATAATAACCTTGTGTTAAAATTAAAAAATGAAATAGACTTTTATAATTTGAAAAGCTGGAACTTTTTCCAAAAAAATCGATTATCTTTAGAATTTTTTTATTTCGAAATTTAATCTCTCTAAAGATCATAATCGAATTTTTTTTATTATCTGTATAAATAAAATATTTGTAAATTGGATGGTTTAAATATCTGTTTATGATAAATTTTTTTGATTTAGTTGGTGTCTGAAAAGCAAAAATTTTTTCATTTATGGATGAAATATCTTTTTTATTAAGTAATTTAAAAGAAAGATTATTAAATTTATTTAATTTAATCATTTTTCTTTTTAAATAATAATGTTCTAAATTACCGACTTTAAAACCAAGTTTTTTATGATAGTTAATCATTATATCTTTAAAACCTGTTGTTCCAATAAAGTCTGGTTTTAATATTGAAATCAAATTTTTAAAGATAATTTGCCCTCCACCAATAATTTTAGGATCACAATAAAAATTAGTTAAAAAAATCTCCTTCTTACTAAGTTTTTTATCAAAAAAATTCATTGGTATAAAAAATTGAAATCCTTTTATTTTTCCTGAAACTTTCAATGCAAGTATGTTTAACTTGATTTCAAATGCATGATATTGCCACTTAAAGTAATACTTATTCTTAGAAAAGATATGTTTTTTATAAACAAATTTAAAAAACTTATATAAATCATTGAATTCATGTAATAGTAAAATTCTTGTATTATGTTTTATTTTATTCATTATAAAATCAATTGATGATTACAGATCTTTTTTACAACAAAGGTTTCACAATTAAAATAAGTAATGTAAATAGAATTGATGATGATTTAATAAAAAAAAAATATAATAAATTTGGAATAGTATTATTTAAAAATTTTAATATAAATCCAAAAAAGTTAATATCTTTCACAAATAAATTTACACAAATATATGCAAATGATGCTTCTAGGAGAGACATTCTATTTAATCAGTCAAAAATAAAATCAGTAGATATTGGTAATCACGAAATTCCTCTTCATAGTGAGTCTAGTTTTACAAACCTTACTCCAGAAATAATTTGGTTTTATAATTATGACAATAAGTTAATTAGTACACCGACAACTATTTGTGATGGAATAAAAATTTGGGAGAATCTATCTTTTAAAACAAAAAAAAAGTTTCTTTCTGAACCTATTGTTTTTGATGTTGATATAAACTTACCATTTAAAAAAAATGTAAATTCAAAAGAATGGTATCTTGATAGCATAGGTGTTTCAAAGTGTAAGATTAATTACAAAGTTGGAAAAATTAAATATAAAATAAAAAAATTTGCTCTTACTTTTGATCGTAAAAATAATAAAATTGCCTTCTGTAATCATTTATTGAGTGTGAAGGATGAGGATCAAATAAAAGATTGTTACTTTGCTTCCGGTAAAAAAATTTCAAAAGATATTTGGGACGAAATTTATTCTGTAACTGAAAAACTTTCATATAATCATTTTTGGAAACAAAACCAATTACTTATGATTAATAATCAAAGATTTCTCCATGGAAGAAGACAAAACATTTTTGGTGGAAAAAGAAAAATTTTGAATATTCAAACTTTAATTTCTAATTTTTAAGGTATATCTCTACAATTAATTCTTGGAATAAGAAATAATTGACCAACTTTTCTAGTTTCTTTAAAATAAGTGGAAGTTAAAGAAATATTTATTTTATTTTTATTTAATATACTTAAGGTATTTTCATCATACGCCCCATAAGGGAAACAAAAGGTTGTATTCTTTTTATAAACATTTATTTTTTTTAAAAATTTAATATTATTTAAAATATCTTTTTTTTGATCATTTTTACCAGTATGACTTAACCATTGATGAGTATGTGAATGTAATCCTATCTCATGGCCATCCTCATAAAGTTTTTTTATTTGATTAATGTTCATATAAAATTTATTTATATTTTTCACCTTAAAATATCTGTATTTTTTCTTAAGTTCTTCTATTATTTTTTTTCTTATATAATAATTTGCTTCTCTCTGTAAAAGTCTTTTTATTGATGAAATAATTTTGTTATCAAATTTTTTGTTTAAGTTTATATTGTCTAAATAAGTATTAAGATCTTTAATATTTTTAAAACATTCGAATTTAACATAGAGCTTCTTTATATAGTTAAGAAGCTCTGTTTTATTCTTTACTTTTGAAATTAATATATGCGCGATATTTGCTTCATTGATATTTTTATCAATTAAACAAGATGTAATGGGGAAAAAACTTGCTTTTATATTATTTTTTTTTAAGATTGGACGGACATATTGATAATGATCATAATACCCATCATCAAAAGTAAGCCATAAAAACTTTCCCCCTTTTTTTTTGCTATTTATATAAGATTTAGCCTTATCTGGACTTAGGATATTATAGTTTTTTTTAAAATAAGTGATTTGTTTTTCAAATTTTTTTAAATCTAAATAATTAAAACCATTATAAAAACTATCACTTTTTTTTCTAATATAATGATACATAATTACAGATAAATTATTATGCATAATTAAAATCTTTTAAATTATGATCTTATATTTCTTTAGAATTTTTTTTCCCTTTTCGTAAGAGCTAAAATCTATTATGTCGTCTGTATCAATAGATATTTTAAATATCCCTTCTAGCTCAGACATAAGATTCATGTGGGCTATTGAATCCCATTTATCAATAGAATTATACTTTAGTTTTTTTCCTAATTGATTTTTTTTTATAGCCAGTCCTTTTTGAAAAGCTTTATCGTATTTATCTAAATTTGCTGACATATTTTTTTACTTTTTTTGATATACTAAACTGATCTATATTATTTACTTTTTTCATAAAGCTGTAATCGCCACATTTTGTGAATTCATCATTTATCCCAATTTTGATATGAATAAAACTTCTTTTTTCATTTGATAAAGTTTCCGAAACAGCACTACCTAAACCACCGATTATATTATGCTCCTCAACAGTAAATATATATTTATAATTTTTTGCAATTTTATTAATAAGCTTCTTATCTATTGGCTTTATAGTATGAAAATTATATAAAGATGGTCTTATCTTGCATATATTTAGGATTTTTATAGCATCAATACATTCGGATATTATCGTTCCTGTTGAGAGGATTGCAATATTTTTTCCATCTATTATTTTATTTGCCTTTCCAATTTTAAAATTATAATTTTTTCTATTAATTAATTTAACTTTATTATTTCCTGTGAGTCTTAAATAGACAGGTTTATTATAAGTTAAGATTTCTTTAATAGACTTTGCTAATTCAGTTGTGTCGCATGGCGCAATTATGGTTAAATTTGGCATAGATCTTAAAGCACCTACATCTTCTATAGAGCAATGAGTATAGCCTAATGAACCCAGACTAATACCACTGGCAAGACCAACCATACAAACATCAAACCTCATATAAGATAAATTTACTTTTATCTGCTCACAACATCTAAGCGTTTGAAAAGGAGAAAATGTGGTAGTAAAAACTTTTTTACCAGAGGCTGTCAAACCTGCTGCTACTCCAATCATATTTTGTTCGGCTATACCAACGTCAAAATATCTATTTTTATAGTTATTCTTAAATTTATCTAGTCCAGCCGAAGTTGAAACATCGCCGGTTACTATTAAAAAATTTTTATAAGTCTCAGCTAAACTATTAATTACTACACCAAAGGTAGACCGCATACCTATATTTGACCAAACTTTAATATTTTTTTTTGAAAAATCGATCACTACAATTTTTAATATTTAATTAATTTTTTTAATAATTTGTTGGTACTTACTTTTTGTTAAAATATTATGATGCCAAGTATTATTATTTTCAAATTCTTTTACACCAGCTCCTTTTTTTGTTTTAGCAATTATAATTTTAGGTAATTCAGTTTTTTTGTTAATAGCATTTTTAATTTGACTAAAATCATGCCCATTTATAGATAAAACTTGCCATCCAAAGCTTTTCCATTTTTTTTTTAAATTTATTAAATTTAAAATTTCTTTTGTCTTTCCAGTTTGTTGAAAACCATTCATATCTAAAATTACAGATATATTTTTAAGTTTATGATGTGAAATTGTCATCGCAGCTTCCCAGACCGCTCCTTCATTGCATTCACCATCTCCAAGTATAACAAATAATTCGTTATCAATTTTACTTAAATTATATCCCAGACTTAGGCCAGCACTATAAGATAATCCCATACCTAAACTCCCAGATGAATATTCAATACCTTTAGAAATATTTCTCACAGGATGACCCAATAATATAGAACCATTTTTTTCAAAACTATTTAATTCTGTTTGTGTCAAAAAATTAAATTGCTTGAGAGCAGAGTATAAAGCAAGACAAGCATGTCCTTTGCTCAGTATTAATTTCTTAATTATACTTGTTTTATTTTTTTTTATTTTATCCTCAAATAATACTGAAATTATCTCAACTAATGAAAGTGCCCCTCCTATATGAGCACTACTAGAACCTGCCATCATTGCAGTATGTAAAATATTTTTTCTAATGTTTTTTGAAATATTCTCATAATTTTTTTTTTTCATTATAACCCTCCATCAACTCTAATATTTTGTCCTGTTATGTAGGAGGAATCGTCACTAGCAAGGAATAGAGCAAGTTTTGCAACTTCAATTGGTTTTCCAACTCTTTTTAAGGGTAGATTTTCTAAAATTTTTTCAATCAAATTCTTTTTTGTGTGTTCATTAAGCATTCTAGTTTCAATTAACCCAGGACTAATTGCGTTAACTCTAATATTGTATCTTCCCATCTCTTTTGAAAGTGATTTTGTTAGATTAATCAGTGAAGATTTTGATGCTGAATAAAATGCCCTTCCTTCATCACCTCTTATTCCAGAAATAGAGGAGATATTAATAATTGAACCTTTTTTGTGTCTAATCATATTTTTAATTAATATTTGTAATATTATAATTTGTGAAAATAAATTAATATCAAATAATTTTCTTCCTATTTCAATTTTTGAAAATAAAAAAGGTGCAACATCAATATAACCAGCATTATTAATTATAACATCAATTTTATTGTGTACTTTAGAAATATTTTTAATTTGATCGATTACCTGATTTTGCTCTTCTAGATCAAAATAATAATCAAAAACTTTACTCTTATATTTTTTTTTTAAACCAGATACTAATTTTATATTTTTTAAATTTTTTTTTCTAAAACATGCTACAACACTATATTTTTGTTTTAAAAATTCATTTAAGATTGCATAACCAATACCAATATTGCATCCAGTTATAAGAGCTTTTTTCATTTTTCAATAAAGTCGTCTTTTTTAAAAATTTCATTTGCATCAGCTGGTTTAAAAATAGATTGACCTTGTTTAGTCATAAATTTTCTTATGAATTCCTTATCTTCCCCTGCTAAACATAAATCACTATGATTTCTAAAATGTTTTATTTTAAATCCAAAATCTACTATTTCTTTAAGAGATTGTTTAAAAATATTTCCTATTTTAATGTGAACATATGGGCAAACTAAAACATCTCCTATCGGAGTTATGTATAGCCTATTTACTGTTGTGCATCCCAGAATACCTTCATGACTACTATCAAATGGATTCCAAATATTTCTAACTAGATTTTTATAATCTTTTCGAATTTTTCTTAAATATTCTCTATCTTTGTCATCACATATAATTTCTTCGGCTTTCTGCCACATACCTGCTGGTACTGCTACATTTAATAAAGTTTTGTATTTTTTTTTTTTTGAATATTCCAATAATTGTTTAAAATGTTCAGTGTTAGCATTGTAGTGGCCGACAGTAATATTTAAATATGGATCCATCCCTACGTTTTTGACATGTTCTAAAGCCTCAATTGCCCTTCTCCATGAATCTTTTCTTCCTCGAATTTCATCATGTATTTTTTCATCCATACTATCTATACTTACCGAAACCCTGCTCACTTGAGCATCGGCTAATTTTTGTGCCATTGATTTATCTAAATAATAACCATTCGTGGTAAGATATAAATAAAACCTCTCAGGTTTTATAGCTTCAAGAACTTTAAATAATTTTTTGGGTTGAAGTAATAACTCTCCACCTTGAAGATCAAATTCAAAATATCCTAATTCATCAGCTTCGTCAGCTAGTTTAGCTATAGCTTCATAATCTAAGTATTCCTTAACATGATCTCCCTTTGGTGAATTTGTGAAACAATATTTACATCGCAAATTACATGCATTATTAAAATTTAAATCTATTCCTCTTGTCTTTGTTCCTACTTTACCGTCATTGTATTTTACGTAATCATAAAAATCTTTCAGCTTCTTTACTAGTCTTGGTTTTTTTAAAAGTGGTGAGCTTAATGGCATAATATTAAAATTAACTTTTTTTCATGAATTTTTCAGGTACTAGAAGAGTAAATTCTGCACTTGAAACAATTTTTTTATCTACTTTACATGTACCCGAACATTTAACCATTCCTGAGTGATTTTTATTTATTTTAGTTTCTATCACTAATTTTGATCCTGGAGTAACCTTTTTAAAAAATTTAGCATTTTCTACTGATATAACATAAATATATTTAGATTTGTTACCTTTGATTGAAAATAAAGAAATGGCGCATGTTTGAGTCATTGCCTCTAACTGAAGAAAAGCAGGCATATTTGGATTACCAGGCCAATGTATTTTAAAAAACCATAAATTTTTTTTTAGATTTAGGTAACTATTGCATTTTTTATTTGGATTAAGCAAAGTTATTTTATCTAAAAAAAGATATGGAGATCTGTTCTGTTGAATTTTATTAATATATTTTTTATCCATATTATGTATTTATTATTCTAGAGAGTGTGCCAATTACATCATAACCATCCCAAACTAAATCCATTTGTAGACTGTTTCCGACATCAACAATCCTGTCTATTCCATCTAAATTTTCTCTCTTTATCCAATCTCTGATCATATTTTTATTAAAACCAATTGTAGACAAAGTTTGTAATTTATTTGTCACATCTTTATTGATCTCACTTAATGAATTAATATTTTTTTCAAAAAATATTCCACTCTCACCTCTTAACAATTCAGAATTATATTTTTTCCCAAGTTGGATCACTGTTAAATTTCTATTATAATATGTAACTTTTTTAAATTTATTTTTAAGTAGATAATTATTTAATTTTTTATATTTTCTGACAGATTGCCCTAAATCTAAGTTAAAAACATTCTTACTATAATCTGCTAAATTTTTCCAAAATAATTCTTTATTATTTTTTCTATCATCTTTCCAATAAATTATGTGCGATGAACTACAGGCATTTTGATTGAAAACATAATTATCTAAATAAAAGTTTCTTGTAATTTTATTAATTGATGACTTGTTTTTAGATATTTTAGAAAAATTAAATAAAGATATGGAATATCTATCGCCAAAAATTAAATCTGCACACCTACTATCAGTTAAAAATTCTTTTTTAATAGAATTAACTTTTTTATCTCCACCCCAAATTATTCTACCATTAGGTTTTTGGATTATTTTAGATGAATAGGAAAAAGCTGAGCTTTTAATAAAGATATTTGAAAACCTTAATTTATTATATTTTTTTAATTTAAGTAAATCATTAATCTCTTTTACAATATTTTTAGCCTCTGCTAATTTATCAGGATAAATAACAATATTAGAATTTCCACTAAGTAAACCAAATGCAAAAGAAAAAACAAAGTTAGTGGGAATGTTTTGAGCCGTAAAATGGACTAACTTACCACGACCAACCCTATTTTTTATTTTTAAAATTTTATACTTTTTCTTAAAATTTAAAATATTTTTTTTTGAAAGCCAAAAAATTAAATAAAATATATCTTTAGTAATTCTATTTTTAAATTTAACTCTTATACTTTTTGATAAATCATCTAAAAAATTAATAATAATATTTTCGTAAGGTTCAAAAGTTATTAATCTAAATTTTTTTTTATACATTACTACAACCTCTTAATTCTGAATTTTGTAATCTACCAATTATTTTAAAGTACTTTCCCTTTTTTCCACAAGGACAGTCATCTTCTCCTAAAATAACACCTATATCATCTGTTAATATATTGTGTCCTGGATAACTATGAGGAATAAGTGACTTTAGTTGAACTAAGCCTTTTTTATTAAAAGGAAGCTCATTAAAATCTCTATCTAAAATGTTTATATCTGAAAAATTGGATACATGGAAATAATTTTTATCCTCACAAGAAAAAAAGATCGAGCCTGCTTGCTCTATAAGACCATAATAATTAATTATTTTTTTAAAATTAAATTTTTCTTTTAGAGTTCTATTAAATTTCTTATGATCGATTTTTTTATTTTCTAGTTTTTTCCATCCACCACCATGTAATAAAATACAATTTTCAAAATTAAATTCTTTTTTAGATTTTTTAAATTTTTTAATTAAATATTCATATACATCAAAGGTAAACCCAAACATTAAAAAAGTATCATTTAAATTTTTGGTAAATCTACTTAATTCAGGAAAATTAATTTCATTTTTATCATCTAAAATAAAATGTTTCTTACTAGCAAATAATGAAAACCCAGATAAAGCAGCATTTTTTGCTGATATATAATTATTTTCAATTGTTTTTTTATTTTCTATAAAAATTATTGGTATTTTTTTTTGTGAGATATTTTCACTAAATAACTTTAATAAGACCAATTTTTGTAATCTTGAATTAAATTGATCTATGTAAATTTTTGATTTTGTAGATGCTGTTGTTCCTGAGGAAGTTAAAATTGAAGAAATATTTTTTTTTTTAACACTTATTAATTCATGACTTTTAAACATATTTACATGCAGGGGAGGTAACTTTCTAATATTTGTATAAATGTTTTTATATTTTAAGTTTTTAAAAAAATTTTGATATAGTTTTGAATTTACAACATGCTGTTCAGTTAATATTTTATAATAATCATTAAAAAATTTTTGTTTATATTTTTTAGTTAGAGAAAAGAGTTTTAACTTAAATAATTTTTTTAATTTTTTATTCATATTGGTTCTCTAAATTTTTATATGAAATTTTTTTAGAAATTGTCATTGGAAACTCTTTAATTTTATAAATTTTGATGTTCTCTTTTAAAATTGAAAATTTTAAAAAAGTTGTCAAAAAAATACTTTTTTTATTAAATTTTCCTATGCAAAATATATTCAGCATATCTGGTTTTTTACTGCCTGTTACACATATATTTATTCTCAGTTTTTGTTTTAAAAATTTTTCTATCTCTGATAAATTATAGTTTTTTCCATATATTTTTTTCATTCTCTTGAGTCTGGATTTTAAAAAAAAGAGATTATTTTTGCCTTTATACCCTGAATCTCCAGTTTTAATAATTCCTTTATTTTGATCACCCTTTTTTAAATCAACAAAAGATTTTGCATACCCTAAAGTAACATTATTACCTTTGTATATAATTTGTGAACTAGATTTTTTATCAATGTAAATTTTACCTCCAGGTATTGGGACACCTATGCAAAAAGGTTCATGAAAATATTTTGGTGGAACATAAGATATACGGCTTGTTGCTTCCGCCTGACCATACATTCTGTAAAATGGGATTTTTTTATTATTTAAACGTTTTATACGGTTGATCATTAAAAAATCTAAATTATCACCCGCTGATGTTAGAAATTTAAGATTTAAATTTAAAAGAGATTGTAATTTTCCTATTTTATTTATTAACTCGTAAGTATAAGGCACAAAATTCAAATTATTACATCTATATTTTTTTATTACTGACCAAAATTTTTTTTGAATTATGCTTTTATTTGACAGAATAACACTCCCTCCAACATATAAATGAGTATTTAAGACAGATAACCCATAAACATAATTCAATGGTAATGATGTTATTGATCTACAAGATGAATTAATTTTTAAATATTTAATAATTGACTTAGTATTTGATCTCAAATTTTGCATACTACACCTAACATACTTTATCTCAGATGTAGATCCAGATGTAGGTAGTAATATAGATAATTTCGAGTTTAGTTTTAAAGTATTTTTATTTGAATTTACAAATAAATTATATTTGTTGAATGATTTATTTTTTAAATATTTTGTATTTTTAAACTTACTTGAATTAATTAATATACAATTAGGTTTAAATTTTTTTATTAAATTATTTAAATCGTCTTCTTTTATTTTATTGTCTAATATTAAAATGGGATGTTTGTTTTTTAATAAATAAGTATATAAGAATACAAATTCTTCATTA
>MDTB01050779.1_pt1 | contig 17953 bp, 18 predicted proteins | sample 811161 | NCBI WGS metagenome assembly MDTB01 (sample SAMN05326650, study PRJNA326480) | marine metagenome | isolation source: seawater | place: Mediterranean Sea | collected 2009
CATACGAATTATTTTCATAAATTGCCCTAACTCTCCAGTAGTAGTCAGTTTCCCAATCAAAATGTTCTTTATCAATATATGCTGTAGAATTTTCTTCCAAATCTAAAATTAAATTATCAAATACAATTTGATTAGAAACTTGTAATTGATACTTGGAAGCATTAGGTTCTTGATCCCATTCAAAATAAATATGAATATAATTTAGTGAATTATCTCCATTCTGTGGTTTTAACAGTCCACAAAATAAAAAATTAAATGATATTAAAATTATAAATTGATTTAGTTTCATCATCAGTTTGGATAAAAATGTCCGAATAATATCATCATTTCATCAGTACTAAAAAATCCGTATTCAACATCCTGATCTCTCAAATTATTATAAGTTACTATTAATTTTAACCCTTCTCCATTAGATATAACAATTGGTGGATCCAATTCCAAAATAGGTGGATGTTCCCAGTCTAAAGCAGTGTAAATAAGCTGACCATCTAGTTCACCACCAATATATTCAACATCAAATCTAACCATTAATTCATGAGCGTGAGAAAATAATTGGAAAATACTAATTGATTCTGTGTTAATTGGCATATTACCCCAATTTGAATTAAACATATATGAAGATTCAATAGTAGTAATTTCACCTGCTGGAAGATATAAGTCTTGATTGTTTAATTGAAAAATATCTGCAATGTGTTCAACCTGATTTGGATCGACTAAATGAATATTAGCATAGACTTCTCCATAATATGATGAGTCACTGTAATTTAAATAATGAGAATTAATATCAAATCCATAATCATTAGACATCCTTAAAGCTACGCCATCAGGCATTGCATAATTTGTATAAGGTAATTGTGTTCCAGCAATAAATTGATGAAAATTCATAGTTATAAATTGAGAATTATTGTAGTCACCATTTTGGTTATGTAAATCACGTAACTCGAATGCTTCTGGGAGATAGGTATTTGGAATATTATCAAAAGTGTATAAAATAAAATGATGAGATCCAGGTGCCATTGAAATTTCAATTTGTTTTATATATATATCATTAGATGTATCCAATGGAGTGTAATAAAATATTTCCCTTTCATTGTTTTCCCAAACATGAAATGGTTCTAAATGTATTTGAATTCCATTTTCAGGTGGCTCTAAAGGAGTAAATTCGGGTTCAGTCCATATAGTATTATAGTTTAACAAAATAATATCAGCTACAGTACCGGAATCTGGTGCACCTGCATAAATCCATTGTTCAATAAAATCAAGTTGTCCTCTATTTAAAAATGGGCCTCCCATTGGCATGAGTGATCCATAATTAGGATGTTCAGAAAAATAATGCTCTTGATTCCAAATATCTAATTTTTCCCAAAGATAACTTCGTTGCAAACCTAATAATCCACCTTCTTTGCTCACTAGGACCAAATCGTCCTCAAACGCTGAAGAGTTGTTTGGTATGGTATTGATTAATTCTTCGTAAGCAATATCTGGGGTTAAAATTAAATTAGATTGTTCGGCATAAAAACTTCCATCAATATGACAAGAGGTACAATTTGGACTAAAAATTTCTTGTTGTATAATATCCCAACTTGACATTCCATTATAATCTCCTCCTAAAATTAAATCAATTGTAGCAATCACATCTAAAATATCAATTGTATTATCAAAATTAAGATCTCCAGCCCATTGATAATGATCTGTAATATTAATTGTCTGTAAAATTAAATTAACAATTATTACGACATCCACAACATCAATATTTTCATCATCGTTCAAATCACCATAATTGCTATTGTGTATTGTACATTCTTGTAGACAAAAATATTCAGTTGAATAAAATAAATGACTATTATCATTACCGTATGAATCATAGGTATTGCATCCTGATATCATAATACAATTATCACCAAACCAAGACCAACCAAGCACCATTTCACAATCTCCATAATCGTTTGGCATAATAGAAGGGCATTCGTGAGCAATAAGATTTAATGTAAAAAAAAGTTTTAAAATTAATAATTTTTTGATTTGCATAATTTATTTATAATAAAAGTGTATAACTTTTAAATTTACTAAAATAGTTTTACTGATACAAAATTTATCTAAAATAATATAATTTATATTCAATTAATATGATTGTAAATTTCATTGTTAAAATACCATATAATATAGGAGTATAAATGAAATTTAATTGGATTTCTTTACATGAATATGAAGATATAAAATATGAAAAAGGTGAAAAAGAAACTTTAGGTATTGTTAAAATTACGATTAATAGACCAGAAGTCCGCAATGCATTTAGACCCAAAACAATTATAGAACTAAAAGATGCATTTGAAAAGGCAAGGGAAGATTCTGATTGTGGAGTAATAATTTTTACAGGTGAGGGAGAAAAAGCTTTTTGTTCTGGGGGAGATCAAAAAATAAGAGGAGATGCAGGATACGTTGGAAATGATGGTGTACCTAGGCTAAATGTTTTAGATTTACAAAAACAAATAAGAACCATACCTAAACCAGTTATAGCATCAGTAGCAGGTTATGCTGTTGGGGGTGGTCATGTTTTACATATGATTTGCGATTTAACAATTGCAGCAGAAAATGCAAAATTTGGTCAAACTGGTCCAAACGTTGGATCTTTCGATGGAGGATGGGGAGCATCTTACATGGCAAGAATTATTGGTCAGAAAAGAGCAAGAGAAATGTGGTATTTATGTGAATTTTATGATGCAAATCAAGCATTAAATTGGGGTTTGGTTAATAAAGTTGTACCTTTATCTGAACTAGAAAAAGAGTCAGTAATGTGGTCTCAGAAAATTTTAGATAAATCTCCAACTGCTTTAAGATTACTAAAAGCATCATTAAATGCGGATTGTGATGGACAAGCTGGACTTCAACAATTAGCTGGAGATGCTACTATGTTATTTTATATGACAGAAGAAGCACAAGAAGGTAGAGATGCTTTTAAAGAAAAAAGAAAACCTAATTTTAAAAAGTTTAAACGTTATCCATAATCTTTATGTTTAGTAAAATTATGCCCTGGGTTATTGCAAGTAGAGTCAAAACCTTACCTGCTGCTGTTTGTCCAGTTTTAATTGGAACAGCCTTGGCTTTTAATCAAAAAGAACAAATTAATTTTTTAATTTTTTTTTTCAATACTCTTTGCATCAATACTAATACAACTAGGAACAAATTTTTCTAATGATTTATCTGATTTTATAAAGGGAACTGATACTGATGATAGATTGGGACCAAAAAGGGCAGCACAATCTGGACTTCTTTCGGTTAATCATTTAAAAATGGGTGTTTTAATTAGCTTTTTTTTATCAATTCTGATTGGTATTTATTTAGTATTTGTTGGTGGTTATGTAATTGTTGTGATTGGTTTATTATCTATAGTATCTGGAATTTTATATACAGAAGGACCTTATCCATTAGGTTATAATGGTTTAGGTGATTTATTTGTTTTTATATTTTTTGGTATTATTGCTGTAATGGGCACATTTTACTTACATACTTTAAATATTAGTTTTAGTTCATTTATATGTGGTTGCATTGTTGGATCTATTTCAACAGCAATCATTGTTGTAAATAATATTAGAGATGCAAAAACTGATATTAAAACTGGAAAAAAAACATTAGCGGTCAAATTTGGTATACCGTTTTCTCAAATCGAATATTCAATTTTAATAACTTTACCTTTTGTTCTAGTTATATTTTTATTTTACGAAATAAATGATTTAGGAATATTTTTGACTTTTTTTTCATTTCCTATTGCAATAAATCTTATAAATAGAATTTTCATTGACAAAGGTTTAGCCTTAAATGAAGTTTTAGCTAAGACTGCACGATTTTTAGTAGCATTTTCACTTTTATTATTTTTAGGTTTGATTTTATGATAATCGATACGATTCATTTAAAATCTTTCAAAATAAAATTATACAATGATTTTAAGACATCAAAGAAAACCTATGATTTCAGATCTGGTTGGTATGTAATATTAGTTTCTGAAAACCATAAAGGTATTGGAGAAATTTCTCCATTAAAAAAATACAGTCCTGATTATGATAAGCCAATTTTAGAAAAAATCAATTTTATTATCAATGAGTTAAATCTAATAAAAAAAGATTTTGATACTGATTATTATATGGAGTTGTTAAATTATCATTTAACTAATTATCCATCTATTTTATTCGGTTTTGAAACAGCATTATATGATTTATTAAGTAAAAAAAAGGGGATTCCTTTGGCAAAATATTGGAATCAAAATTATTCTAATATTTTATATTCAAATTCTGTTTTTACAAATAAAAATAAAATAGGGGAATATAATACTGTAGTAAAAATTAAAGTTATCAAAGATGATATTGAGAAGTACAAGTCTATTATGAATATGATTCTAAATCATAATGAAAATATTAAGTTTCGATTAGATTTCAATGGTTGTTTAAATTTTAAAAGAGCAATAAAATGGACGGATGAGTTAATAGGTTATAACATTGAATATTTTGAACAGCCAATGCCCCCTAATTTAGATAAAATGTTAAGGGATTTATGCTCTTACAGTCAAATACCAATAGCAATTGATGAATCTTTAGTAAATATAGACTCTACTAATGAAATGATTACTAATAATTCAGCTGATGTGTTTATTTTAAAACCTATGATACTAGGTGGGTATCATAAATCAAAATCAATACTAGAGTTAGCGAATGTTCATAAGATTAAATGTATTTTCACAACTACTTTAGAAAGTGAAATAGGTTTTTTGGCGAATGTTCATATAGCAGCAGCTTTAAACATAAAAGACTATTGCGGTTTTTCAACTTGGAATCTATTTTCTCAACAACCATTAAATTATATTAAAAATTTAAATATTATAATTAGTGATAAACCGGGCTTAGGTAAAACAAATGAGTAATTGGTTCAATAAAAGAATTAAAAATAGTCCTAATGATAATTTTATTGTTTATAACAATCAATCGTATAATGCATTTGATTTAAATAATAACATTAACATAAATAAAAGATCTTTAAAAGTATCAAACTTAAATAATGGATCAAAAGTGATTATTTTTTTACCTAATGGCATTGAATATGTAGAAATCATTATAGCTTGTTTAGAATTAGGAATTATAATAGTTCCCATTTCTACAAAATTTACTTCGTCTGAAATACAAAAAACAATTCGTTTAGTAGAACCAGATCTGATAATATCCTGTTGGGGATTATCAAAAAAAATAAATGGTTTTAATGTTCCAGCAATTAATATTGAAGAATTTCCAACTTTAGCAAAGACCTGCCAGTCATATTCTATAAAATATAAATTTAATAAAAAAAATGTGGCAGCTATTTTATTAACTTCTGGAACCACAGATGATCCCAAAGCAGTTCAGTTGACTTATGAAAATTTTGAATCCAGCTGCAGAAATTGGAATGAATTTTTAAAATTTAATAAAAATGATCAATTCTTATGTTGTTTACCATTACATCATGTAGGAGGTTTATGTGTTTTATTAAGAGGTTTAATTTATGGATTTACAATTAATATTGCTGATTCATTTGATTCTGAAATCATATATAAACTGATAAAGAAATACCCGATATCATTAATATCTTTAGTTCCTACTATGTTAGATAAATTATTGAAAAAAAAAGATGGAGAAAATATTTTAATCAATTTGAGGGCTATTTTATTAGGGGGTGGACCTGCTTCAGATACTTTACTTGATAAGTGTATTGAAAAAAAGTTAAACGTTGTTAAAACTTATGGAATGACAGAAACGTGTTCAGGTATAGTTGGACTTTGGTTAAAAGAAAAACCAAATAAAAAGCATTTTTCTGGATCACCATTTTCCGAAGTTAAAATTAAGATTATTAAAGATGAAATTTATATTAAGGGTCCTATGGTGATGAAAGGATATTTAAATCAACCTAACATTAAAGATTATCACAACTCTAAAGATATTGGATGGTTGGATGATGATAACAATTTATTTATTGAAATGAGAAGAAAAGATTTAATTGTTTCTGGTGGTGAAAATATTAATCCTAAAGAAGTTGAAAATATTATTTTAAAATTTAAAAATATTACCGATTGCGCAGTTATTGGTATTAAGGACGAAAAATGGGGACAAAAAGTTCTATCTTACATAGTTGTTAATCAAAAAACTATAAATATTCTAGAATTAATAAAGTTTCTAAGTGGTAAAATTTCAAAATATAAAATACCAAAAAAATTCATTATCGTGGATTATATACCAAGAAATGAAATTGGTAAAGTTAAAATGAACTTAATAAAATCATTGTAACAATTTGAAAAAAAGAAAAGATTACATTATACAATAAATAATTGTAATTTCTATAATGATTTTATCGTTTCTAAATATAATAAGATTATTATTTTTCAGTTTTACATTTTGGGGTGTATTTCTTTTAGGAAGCGAATTGTTTTTTTTAGTAACTAATAGTTCCGTAAATAGTTCACTTAGAAATGAACCTCAGCAAGATTTATCAAGTGGTCTCTTTAATTCTTGGGTAAACGAAAATACTAACGATTATCAGAAGATGAAAGCAAAGGGAGCAATTTTAATAGATTTAGATTGGGATAATGATCTTGATCTTTACTATGGATTTAATAATTCTTATCTTTTTAAAAATGTTGATGGAGTTTTTACCAATATTACTGATAGTTCAGATATTGATCAAGATGCTTTAATAGGTGTTGTAGCTGGAGACGTTGATAATAATGGTTATCCTGATATAATCAAACAAAGAGCACTTCCATCATCAAATCATCATTTAATAATGAATCAAGGAAACAATGTTTATAATACAGTAGAATATTTACCACCGATGTTATTACCTGATATGCATGGTCAAGGTTTATTAGATGCTGATTTAGATGGAGATCTTGATATTTTTGCCATTCAAGATGAAGGAACAGAACAAGCATTTTTATTTAAAAATCAAGGTATAAATCCTTTTGGAGAAGTTGAATTCATTCAGTCATTTGTTTTTGAAGTTGATGACTTAAGTACATCTAGAACAATTACAATAGCAGATTATGATAATGATGGAGACCAAGACATATATGTTATCAGAAAATTTTCTATTAATTGGCTACTTGAAAATCAGACATTAACAGGAGAACCTGGTAATGTAGTCTATAATTCTAATCCCAATCCTCTTTTTCTTGAGGTATCTCAATCTCTCAATTTAGATGATCAAAATGTTAGCACATCAGGAAGTATGGGATATGGAGCTGCGTGGGGAGACTATGATAATGATGAAGATTACGATTTATATTTAGCAAATTGGGGGGTAAATAGACTTTACAAAAACGATAATGGAATTTTTGAGAATGTAATTGAAGAGACTTCAACTAATGCTGATACTCTTAATAATGGTTTAGCTTGGCCTGATCTTGATAATGATGGTGATGTAGAGTTATGGATCTCAAGTATAAGAAATCATGATAATGTGTTTATAAATAATTTGGAAGAACAATTGTGGGATTCATCATCTAGTCCTAAATTTTTATCGGCAACACAAGATATCATTGCAGGAGATTATGACAATGATGGTTGGATAGATATATTCACGGCTGGTTTAGAAATGAATGAAAATGATGATAATGAAAATGATACAACAAGTGCAAAGTATACAAGTCTTCTTTATAAAAATATTTACAATGATTCAACTATGTCAAATAATAACTGGGTTAAATTTCGACTCGAAGGAGGAAAGTATGACATTGACAATAATGGTTGGTCAAATTTAGCGAATAAATCTGCAATAGGTGCTAGAATAATTTTACATTCTAATATGGGAAATCAGATGCGAGAAATTATTGCAAGTAAAGGACACGGAAGTATGAATCCTTTAACTCAACATTTCGGTTTGAAAGACGAGTTAATCTTTGAAGGTTTTACAATCAAATGGCCGAGTGTTGATAGTACTTTGAATCAACAAAAAACAATTTATTATGAAGGTCCATTTCAATCAAATAAAATTTACACTGTTGTAGAACATTTGGGTATAGTTGGTATAAAAGGAGACACGAATAGTGATCAATTCGTTGATGTACTCGATGTAGTTAGAACAATAAATGAAGTACTTAATGAGAACTTTTTGTCTGATAAAGAATTATGGGCAATTGATATGAATTATGATATGAATGCTAATATTTTAGATATAGTTCGACTAGTTGAATTTCTTCTCTCTCAATAGTAAATTTCATGCAAATTTTAAGAATATCGTGTTTAATTTTTTTACACATTTTGATTCTTTTACATGTATACGTTTTTGGTGATTCTGTTATTGGAAGCGTTGACTTTCAGGAGTTTTTTCATTCTTTTATTAAAAGTGGAATTGTAAATGCTGGTGTAATACTTGTTTTAGTCGCTTTTTTAACCACTTTAATTTTCGGTAGATTTTTTTGTGGTTGGGCTTGTCATTTTGGTGCAATACAAGAACTATCTTGGTGGATATTGAATAAATTTAATATTAGACCAAAAACAATTAATTCAAAACTAACTTTTATTCTCCCTGCATTTATATTGATTTATTTTTATTTTACTCCAAACATAATATATGCATTTCAAAATCCTTGGTATACACCAAAAATCAATTTAGCTGAGCCTGAAATTTGGGCTTTTTTACCAGGTTTTATTATTGCTACTTTGACCTTTTTTGTAGATGGTTTTTTAATTGTATTTTTTTTAGGAAGAAAGGGATTTTGCAGATTTGTTTGTCCTTGGGGAGCATTTTTGAAAATTCCAAATGCTTTTGCTATGTATAAAGTTAGAAAAACAGGTAATTGCATTAATACTAACTTTTGTACTACTGCTTGTCCTGTAGCAATCGACGTTAGTTACGAAATTAATAATTATAATAAAGTTACCAATACAAATTGTACCTCATGTATGTTATGTATAAATGGATGTCCAAGTAATGCTTTATCATATGAATTTAAAAATCCATTGGATGAAAATATTAAATTAAAGGATTATTTTTATAAAAATGAAAGTTTTAAGCATAAAAAAATTAAAGATCTTTTTAGATCCATTAGAGATTATGATTATATTATTTTATTTGTAACATTAATATTTAGTTTTTGTATTGATGGCCTTTATGGAATGGGTCATTTTTTATCATTTGGAATAGGACTAATTTCATCCATTATAATTTTTCAGTTATATGATTATAATAGAAAAAATAATTATTTAACTTGGCTATACAGTACTATTTTTTTTGTTTTCTTTTTTTGGCATGGTATAATAAAATTTTCAATATGGCAAGGTACCAAAGACTATGAAAATAATGATATCCTTGGAGCAACTTCAAAACTAGAATTAGTTATAAAGATGTATCCTCAAAAGATGAGTAAATTTCATGTTATGCTTGGAGAGTTATATTTAATTGATGGAAAAATAAAAAAAGCGAAATATCATGTTAATGAGGCTATAAAAATTAATCCAAATCATAATGCACCCCAAAAACTGAAAAAAATTCTAGAAAATAAAATATGATAATTATAATTGATAATTATGACTCTTTCACTTATAATCTAGTCCAATATGTGGGTAAAATAAATCCAGTCTTAAAAGTTTTTAAAAACGATCAAATAACATTGAGGCAAATAAAAGAATTAAATCCCAGAGGTTTAATCATTTCACCTGGTCCAGGTTCACCATCTGATGCAGGCATATGTATTGATTTAATTAATAATTTTAAGGAAAAATTTCCTATATTAGGAATTTGTTTAGGTCATCAAGCAATCGCTGAGGCATTCGGTGCTAGAATTGAACGAGCCAGTGATGTAATGCATGGTAAAATATCTAAAATCAGTCATTTTGGATCATTAATTTATAAAAATATCCCTTCTAAATTTAAAGCTACAAGATATCATTCATTAGTAGCTATAGAAACTAATTTTCCTAATGTTTTAAAAATAACGTCAAAAACTCAAGATAGATATATCATGTCAATAGAACATAGAGATTTTCCTATTTATGGTGTTCAATTTCATCCTGAATCAATTTTAACAGATTATGGTATGAAAATAATTGAGAATTATTTAAATATTGTATATAATGAGGATTTAAATTGATTGTTACAAAAGGAGCAGAAAATGAAAATTATTGATTTGATTATTGAACAAAAATTATTGGAAATTTCTATAAAGTCATTGAAAATATCAATTGAAAAACTAAAATCAATTAAAAGAGAGCCCCCATTTGTAAATTTAAAAGATTTATTTTTAGATGAGACCTTTAAATTAATTGCTGAAATTAACCAAAATAGTGAATTAGATCATTTAAAAATAGTAAATGATTTAGAATCTAATGTGACAGCATTATCAATATTGACAGATAAAAAATATTTTAAGGGGTCATTATCATTTTTGAAAGAAATAAAAAATAATTTTAAGAAACCTATAATTCAGAACGATTTTATTGTTTCTAATTATCAAATTTACGAGGCATACATCAGTGGTGCTGATACAATCATTCTAATTGCTGAAATATTGAATTCCGTACAACTAAACGATTTTTATTTGCTAGGAAAAAAATTAGGGATGAACGTAATAATTAAAATTCATAATAAAGAATCAATTCAAAAAGTTAATAAAATTAATCCAGAAATTGTTTTAGTTAGTTCAAGAAATCTGGATACAATGAAGGTTAGTATTAATAGATTAGATACAATGCTTCCTATGCTACCTGAAAATGCAATAAAAATTGCTGAGGGTGGTATAAAGGATAAATATACTTATGATAAAGTTAAAGAATTAAAATATGATGCTTCAATTGTAGGGTCTAACTTTTTAAAAAAAGAAAATCCTGTTAACTTTATAGAGGATATAGTTAAATAGTAAATTAAATGAAAAAAAATATTTCTTGGGCCATTGATAGTTGGAAAAATTACACGATTAAGCACATTCCTAATTATTCAGATTTAAATTTACTAAACGAAACAGTAAATAAATTAAAAACTTTTCCACCATTAGTATTTGCAGGTGAAGTTAGAATTTTAAAAGAAAAATTAGCTAAAATAAACCAAGGAGAGGGTTTTTTGCTGCAATGTGGGGACTGTGCTGAAAGTTTTGATGAATTTAATGCAAATAATATAAGGGATACATTTAGGGTAATATTGCAAATGTCAATAATTTTAGCTGCCGGTATACAGCAGCCTATAACAAAAGTTGGAAGAATGGCAGGTCAATTTGCTAAACCTAGATCAAATTTTAAAGAAGTTAAGAATGGAATTGAATTACCAAGCTATTTTGGCGATAGCATTAATGATATTAAATTTGAAATTGATAAAAGATTACCTGATCCAAAAAGAATGTTAAAAGCATACTCGCAATCGGCATCAACATTAAATTTACTTAGAGCATTTTCAGATGGTGGATATGGAGATTTAAATAGAGTACAAGCATGGAATATGAGTTTTGTGAAAAAGGATAAACAAGTCAAAAGATACAAATATTTAGCAGAGAGTATTCAAGAAAATTTAAATTTCATGAAAGCTTTTGATATTACTTCTAAAAATACTCCACAGTTGAACAAAGTGGACTTCTATACTAGTCATGAAGCTTTATTATTACCCTATGAAGAAGCTTTGACTAGACAGGATTCAATTACAAATGATATATATGATACATCTGCTCATTTATTATGGATCGGTGATAGAACTAGGTTTATAAATAGTGCTCACGTAGAATTTTGTAGAGGAATAAAAAATCCACTTGGAATAAAATGTGGACCTTCATTAAAACCTAAAGAATTAGTTGAGATTATTAAGATTTTAAATCCTAAAAATGAGATGGGAAAAATAATATTGATAACTCGATATGGATATGAAAAGGTAGATAAGTTTTTACCATTATTAATTAAAGAAATAAATAAAAATTCTTATAATGTCATTTGGTCTTGTGATCCTATGCATGGTAATACTATTAAAAGTAATCTAGGTATTAAGACAAGACCATTTGAAAAAATTTTACAAGAAGTGAAAAAAACTATACAAATTCATGAATCAGAAAATAACAGATTGGGTGGTATTCATTTAGAAATGACGGGTCAAAATGTTACTGAATGTATAGGCGGATCAAACGAAGTGTTAGAATCTGAATTAACTGATCGTTATAGAACTCATTGTGATCCTAGATTAAATGCTAATCAATCATTAGAACTAGCATTTTTAATAGCTGATGAGCTTAAAAAAATTAAAAATTGAAATAAAATATGAAATTTTTCGGAGATAAATCCATTTCCCACAGAGCCCTGATACTATCTTCGCTATGTAATGGTACCTCAATAATTAAAAATATATCAAAAGCAGTTGATGTAAATTCAACGATTGATTGTTTAGAATTATGTGGAATTCAAATTGTAAGAGAAAAAAATATTAAATTAATTGGATCTAAATTAAAAGATCCACTACAAAGATTAAATTGTGGAAATTCAGGTACAACTGCAAGGTTGTTAATAGGATTTTTAGCAGGACAAAAAATATCAGCTACATTCATTGGAGATTCTTCTTTATCATCTAGACCAATGTCAAGAATTTCTGTCCCACTTGGTTTAATGGGATCTGAAGTAAGTACCAATGAAGGTTTATTGCCGATATCAATTACAACACAATATCTGTGTGGTATAGATTATACTCCCAAAATAGCTAGTGCACAAATTAAGTCAAGTATTTTACTAGCAGGTTTAGGTGCCGGTGGCGTAACAAAATTGTCAGAAAAATATTTGACAAGAAATCATACAGAAATAATGATGAAAAATATGGGAATTGACATTAATATAATTGATAGTCAAATTATACTAAAGCAAATAAAACACAAATTAAACCCAATAGATATTTATATCCCAGGAGATCCATCAACAGCATCTTTTTTTGCAGCAGCAGCACTTTTGTTAAATAAAGAAATCATTTTAGAAAAGATTTTATTAAATGAAACTAGAATTGGTTTTTTTAAAATCATTGAACAAATGGGAGCAAAGATAGAATATATTAATGTAAAAACATCTTTTGGTGAAAAAGTGGGTGATATCAGAGTAATACCAAATCAGTTACATTCAATTATAATTGATAAAAAAATAATTTCTTCTATAATTGACGAAATACCAATTATAGCCATTTTAGCCTCACAGGCAAATGGTCAAACTAAATTAACTGGAGGAATTGAATTGCGCTATAAAGAATCTGATAGAATCAGAGCAATATGCTCAAATCTAAACAATATGGGTGCAAAAATAGATGAATTTAATGATGGCTTTATTATTCATGGTAAATCGGAACTTAATGGAACAAAAATTAAAACATATAAAGATCATAGAATTGCAATGGCTTTTAGTATTGCAGGATTAATTACAAATGGTAAAACACATTTAGATGACGAAAAATGTATTGAATTTTCTTGTCCTGAATTTTTTAGTTTATTAAAAGAATTAATTAATTGAAAAGATTTATAGTTTTAGGTAATCCTGTTGAACAAAGTTTAAGTCCTTTTTTACATAATTGGATTTTTAAAAAATTTAATATTAATGCAAAATATTACAAGCTTAAGTGTGATTTGGATGATTTGGTGTTTAATATAAATAAGCTCAGAGAAAATAGTGTTCATGGTTTAAATATAACAATACCATTTAAGAGTAAAGTCATAGATCATTTAGACATTATTAATGATAGAGCAAAAATCATAGGTTCAGTTAACTGTATTACGATGCGTAATAATAAAGTGATGGGATTTAATACTGATTGGTTTGGTTTTTCTAAATTATTAATTGACAATAAAATAGATATTATTGATAAAGAAATTATTGTTTTTGGTGCAGGTGGAGCAGCAAAAGCAATAATTTATGCATTAACTTTAAATGGAATAAAAAAAATTAGATTATTTAATAGAAAAATAGAAAATGCTCAAAAATTAGAAAATAGTTTTGTTTCTGTTCATAGTTTAAAAGATTTAAAATATTTTATTAAAAAAGATTCAATAATAGTTAATTGTACACCATTAGGAATGAATGATAAAAAAATGCCATTCAACAAAAAATTTCTCAACAAAAATCAATTAATAATTGATACCATTTATAATATTAAAAGAACAAAATTATTAGATTTAGGTGAAAAAAAAGGTGCATTTGTAATTAATGGTTTAGATATGTTCATTTATCAAGGTATTGCTTCTCTTGATTTATGGTTGGAAGAAAATATTTTTGATATTATAAACATTAACAAAATAAAACAAATCATGAAAGAAAAATTATGTTAAATCGTATAAAATTGTTAACTGCTGGAGAATCACACGGAAAAGGTTCCTTGGGTATCATTGAAGGTATACCAGCTGGTTTAGAAATAACTGAAAAATATATAAATGTTGAATTGTCAAGAAGACAAAAAGGGTACGGCCGTGGTGCTAGAATGAAAATTGAAAATGATAAAATAGAAATATATACTGGTGTAAGATTTGGCAAGACAATAGGATCACCTATTGGTTTTATTTTACCTAATAAAGATTGGGAGAATTGGGTTGAAAGAATGTCTATTGAAAAAAAAACAAAGAATATTGATAACATTACTTTACCTAGACCAGGACATGCAGATTTAGCTGGTGTACAAAAATATGATTTTGATGATATAAGAAATGTAATTGAAAGAAGTTCAGCTAGAGAAACTGCAATGCGGGTAGCTTTAGGCTCAGTTTGTAAAAGAATGATTGAAGAATTAGGTATAGAAGTAGGAAGTAGAGTAACTCAAATAAACAAAATAAAAGATGAACATTCTATACCTAAAGATCTAAATCCTTTAAAATTAAGTAAAATTGCTGATAAATCTCCAGTTAGATGTTTGGATAAAACTAAAGAAAAAGAAATGATAAAAATTATAGAAAAAGCTAAAAAAAATGGAGATTCATTGGGAGGAGTTTTTGAGGTCATAGCAAATGGATTACCTTATGGATTAGGAAACTATAACCAATGGAATAATAAATTACAGGTAAAAATAACAGAATGTATAATGTCAATTAATGCTTTTAAAGGTATAGAAATAGGCTTAGGTTTTGGTTATACAGATAAATTTGGTAGTCAAGTTCACGATGAAATAGGTTGGGATGGTCATAAATTCATACGTTTTTCAAACAATGCTGGAGGTATTGAGGGGGGAATGAGTAATGCACAGCCAATCATTATTAAATCTGTTATGAAACCAATCCCAACATTAACAAAACCATTAAGATCAGTAGATATAAAAACAAAAAAAGATCTATTAGCTCATAAAGAAAGAACTGATTCTTGTTCTGTACCCTCAGCATCAATAATTGCTGAGTCAATGTTATCAATTGCAATTGCAGACTCGATATTAGAAAAATTTGGTGGTGATTCTATGGATCAATTAAAAAAGCATATTTCTTGTACAGCAAAATATTAAAAATGCTTATTGATGAAAATATTTTTTTAATTGGAATGATGAATAGTGGAAAAACAACTGTTGGAAAAATACTATCTAAAAAAATCAAATATAATTTTATTGATACAGATATACAAATTGAGGAGATTATGTCAATTTCAATATCTGATATTTTTGATATTTTTGGTGAAAAAAGATTTCGCGAAATGGAATCTTCATTTTTTATTGAAAAATCAAAAGAAAAGGGAATTGTATTTTCAACAGGTGGGGGTATAGTTTTAAATGACCTAAATGCAAATTCTTTAAAGAACAATGGAATAACAATTTTGTTAGAAGCATCTATTGAGCAACTTGCGGCACGAATTAAAGTTAATAATAAACCATTATTAATAAATTCTTCAAATTTCAAAAGGGATTTATCAAAACTTTGGCAAGAAAGAAAAAAATTATATTATAATTATGCAGACATCATCATCAACAATGATAACTTATCACCTATTGGAACTGTTCAAGAAATTATTAAAGTGTTAAATGAAAATCATAAGTTTAAATCTTAACAATAAAAGATATTCAGTAAAAGTAAGTAATCAAATCATTAATGAAATAGATCATTTTATTTCTTTTGACAATGTGGTTATTATTACCCAAAGAAATATTTTTAAATTATATGAAAAACATTTTAATAAAACAAAAAAGATTATTTTTATTGATGAAACAGAAAGAGCAAAATCAATTGATGTTTATACGAGTGTAATTAAAAAAATTATAAAATATCAATGTAATAGAAAATCCACTATTATTGCCTTAGGAGGAGGTGTTGTAGGTGATTTAGCTGGTTTTGTTGCATCTACATATATGAGAGGAATTAATTATATTCAAATCCCAACAACACTTTTAAGCATGGTAGATTCGTCAATTGGAGGGAAAACTGGAATAAATTTAGATGAAGGGAAAAATTTAATTGGCTCATTTTACCAACCTAAATTAGTTCTTATTGATCCAAATTTTATAAAAACATTAAACCAAGAGGAGATTATTTCAGGTTTAGGTGAAGTTATTAAGTATGGAATATTGAGTAACATTGATTTTTTAAAGTATATAAATTCAATTTTATTTGACATAATCAAAAATAGAGATTTACTTTTATTGGAAAAAATAATTATTGATTGTGTTAAGATTAAAATTAATATTGTTGAAAGAGATGAGAAAGAACAAAACTTAAGACAAGTTTTAAATTTTGGACATAGCATTGGTCATGCAATTGAAAATCAATTAGGTTATAATAATATAAAACATGGTATATCTGTTTGCTATGGAATTATATCAGCCTTAATTTTATCAAAGCAAAAATATAATTTCCCTCAATCAGAATATGATTTAATTTTGAATTGTATGAAAAAATTAGATTTGTCAAATTTAAGAGCGATTAATACAAAAAAAATCTTAAAGATATTAAAAAAAGATAAAAAGAATAATAATAATTATAATTTTGTGTTGCTTAAAAAAATAGGTATTCCAACAACGAATAATGAGCTAAATGAAGCTCAAATCATTGAATCAATCAAAAAAAATGAATATATTAGTAATTAACGGTCCTAATCTAAATTTATTAGGTTCTAGAGAAAAGAATATTTATGGTAAAACTTCTTTAGCAGAATTAATGATTTGGCTAGAGACATCCCAAATTGGAATTAAACACAAATTTAAATTTTTTCAATCAAACCATGAAGGTGATATAATCGATACTATACAAGACGAGAGGTTTTGGGCAGATGGAATAATAATTAATCCTGGTGCTTTTACTCATTACTCCTATGCTATTAGAGACTCAATTTTGTCAGTTTCAATTCCAACTATTGAAGTTCATCTAAGTGATATTAATAATAGAGAAAAATTTAGAAAAATATCAGTTATTAGGGATGTGTGTATTGATCAAATTTTTGGAAAGGGTAAAAATAGTTACTTGGAAGGATTGAAAATTTTATTGGAATTTCTAATTGATAAAAAAAAATAACAAAGTAAAGATATTTACTGATGGTGCTTGTAGAGGAAATCCTGGACCAGGGGGTTGGGGAGCATTGTTAAAATATGGTGATGTTGAAAAAAAAATTAATGGTTATTCAAATCAAACAACTAATAATATTATGGAATTGACTGCAGCTGTTGAATCACTAAAAATATTGAATAGAACGTGCGATATAATAATTACAACTGATTCTAATTATGTTAAAAATGGTATAACAAGTTGGATAAAAAAATGGAAAATGAGTAATTGGAAAACTTCAAGTAAGAAAAGTGTTAAAAATAAAGAATTATGGATCGAGCTTTACAATGAGTCACAAAAGCATAATATTGAATGGAAATGGGTAAAAGGACATTCTGGTCATCCAGAAAATGAAATTGCTGATATGTTGGCAAATCAAGCAATTGATGAAAATTATTAAAAAAATTAAATAATACTTGTTATTCTCCTCGATGAATGTCTATTTTTAGATATTAAAAATTAAAATTTTTCGTTTAATCAAAGAGGAGGTCGTAA
>MDTB01136780.1_pt1 | contig 17953 bp, 21 predicted proteins | sample 811161 | NCBI WGS metagenome assembly MDTB01 (sample SAMN05326650, study PRJNA326480) | marine metagenome | isolation source: seawater | place: Mediterranean Sea | collected 2009
CACCACGTTGATAGGCTGGATGTGGAAGCGCAGTAATGCGTGCAGCTGACCAGTACTAATAGCTCGATTGGCTTGATTTATGCACTGAAAAAAATTTTAGCTATGATTTTGATTTATTAGTTTTCTAACAAGAGTTAGATCTTTCTTTGTATCAACACCTACAGATAATTTTTTTGCTCTAAAAGCAATAATTTTATAACCATTTTCAATAACTCTTAGTTGTTCGAGACGTTGATCGTTTTCTAAATAACTTTTTTTTAGTTTAGAAAATTTTTCCAAGAAATCTTTCTTATAAAAAAATATACCTATATGTTTTTTATAAGCATTATCTTCAGGTTTGAAAAGAATTCTCTTTCTCGTGAATATTATAACTTCATTATTTTTATTAGTTAATAATCTTGCTTCATTTAGATTATCTCTATTTGTTTCTTTTTTAAGATAATACAAAGTCGAGACTGAAAAGTTTTTATTTATCTTATTTTGTTTAAAGGTTTTCATTATTAAATTTTTAACATCTTTAATATTTATAAGAGGCTCATCTCCTTGTATATTTAATATCCACTTGTAATTAAATTTTTTAGATATTTCTGCGACTCTATCAGTTCCAGATTTATGTTTTTTATTTGACATTATAACATCAATTTTTTTTTCTTTACAATGTTTGAATATTCTGTGATCGTCGGTTGCAACCACAACCTTTTCGCATCCAATTTTTTTTGCCCTTAAGTAAACATGTTCAATCATTGATTTATTTCCAATTTTTTTTAAGGGTTTGCCAGGTAAACGTGTTGAATTAAACCTTGATGGTATCACAATTAGAATTTTAAATTTCATATATATGATTATAAATTTTATTCTCCACCAGCAATGTTGATTACTTGATTAGTTATTAATTTATTTTTTTTAGAACATAAAAACAATATCTGATCTACAACCTCCTCTGTAGCAGCCATTCTTTTAATTGGTATTAAATTTATTCTTTTTTTCATGTCTTTATTTTTGTTTTTCTTGTGTATTTTTGTGTTAGTAACTCCAATTTGAAGAGTATTTATCAATATATTATATTTATAATATTTTTTATATTCAGACGGAAAGAATTCGTTAAGATATTTTGATACAGAATATGCAAAAGTAAATGTACCTCCCCCAAACTTTGTTCCGATACTTGAAGCAAATAATATTCTTCCCCATTTTCTTTTTTTCATTTCATTAAGCAAATTTTGAGTCACCAGTAAGTTTGATATATAGTTAGCACTTATATGATCTAGAATATCTTGAGCAGAAAGATTTATAAATTTTTTTATTTTCATAAAACCTGTTAAGCTTATGAAAACGTCAAATTTTTTAAATTTTTTTTTATTTTTATTTAAAAATTTTTCTAATTTGAGTGAATTAATTAAATCAAGTTTAATATAACTAAAATTTTTTTTTTTGATGAAATTAGAAAATACTTTTTTATTTTTGTTATAATGAGCAGTTACATTGTATCCTTGCTTTAAAAAAGCTTCTATAACTTTGATACCAATATCAGAGCTACCCCCTAATATTAAAATATTCATATAAACTATTTTTGATAAACTTTTTTCCATTCCTTGACATGATCTTTGCCAATAAATGCACCTTGGGCATCACAAACATTGCAAGGTTTAAAGTTTCTATTTGAGTTGTAAAGTTTTTCTCTGGATATTTGAGCTTTTTTTCCTAACCATATTTCAGAGAAATCTTGTTCGTCTAAATTTCCTAAAACATTTTTTTTTAACCAATCATGAGAACACATTAAAATATCTCCATTATAATCAACAAAAAAATCATAACTTGGATAAAAACATGGTCTGGTAGAGGGTTCATTTAAAGACTTTATTTTGTATTCTGCATTTTTCATAGCACCCCCTCTATTTGTCAATCGGATACCAAATTTTTCCTTAGGAGGCAGATACCTATGTCTTACTATATATTGATTTTCATCAAGTTTGGAGTCTATACACAGTTTCTCAAATTTTTTTGCCTGTTCTAAGTTGTCGTATGCACTTATAGAAATTGTAGTTAAACCTGCTGACATTAATTTGTTTAATCTATCTTCATTTAATACATCACCGTTGGTAATTATTTCTATTCTCGCATTTTTTAAAAAAAATCTTGCCTCTTTAACGTGTTCATAAATTTTTTTATGAAGAAGAGGTTCATTAAATCCCGCATATACAAAAGTTCCATCAAAGTCATGTTCGCTTAATTGTTTACACAATTTTGTGTGAAGTTTATCAGAAAAAAATTCATTAATATGAGGATAATCTGGTGCGCTACGCGGGCAAAAAGTACATTTTCTGTTACACATTCCCGAATTACTAATTTCTATTAATGAAGGTAATGGAACATTAGTATCTTTCATAAATCTCAGCTGATTTTGTTTAAATTTTGAACTATTAGATTCTAGCATAATACATTTTGTTTTACTTTATAATCACAACTTTTTAACAAACAATATTATTATTTAGTTTTTAAAAATTATGAAAAATAACAGTATATATACTGTAAAATTTATCAATTGAAAAATTCTATTTTCAAAAAATTTAAATTTATAATTAATATCTTTATAAATTAATAATGCAGAAATTAAATTAGCAACCCCTGGCCCTAATAACAAAATGTAAATGTTTTGAAAAAAAGATCCCACAATCATAAATATAATTACTATTATCATTTTTAAAAAATTTGAAACAAATGAACTTAATGTTTTGGCTCCCAATATAATCAAGTTGTTATAATATAGGTTGATAAATTTAACAGTAAACTCAACAGCAATTAATAAAAAAATTAATGAAATAAATTCGGTTTTCTCTAATTTAAAAATTAAAAATAATGTATCTTGAAACAAATACATGAAAACTGCAAATATAGCATAAAAAATATTTCCAGAATTTAAAAATAATCTTAAATATTTAGATCTTTTTTCACCATCAATTAATGAATGATAAATTGGGTGTAGTTTTCTTATAAATTTACCCACATAGTTTTGAACAAAATCAAAAATTCCTCTTACTATAGCAATATTAGTTAAAATTTCAGGCCCAAAAGATATTCCCAATATTAAATTCGAAAAATGTTCTTTGGAAAAAAAACTTAAAATATGATTTCCAAATAGAGGCAAACTATATTTTTTGAAATATTTGTTGTAATAATAAAAAAATTTCTTTTTTCTAAAAAATTTTAAATTATTTATCTTGAAATCTTTTAAAAATAAAATTTGAAAAAAAGAGATTATTATATTTATCCACAAAAAGTAAATAACTTCAGAATTAAATTTATTAACTATAAGTATAATAACTATAAAAAAAATTATACTTCCTGAAAGGTTTATTTTGAAAATAAAATTATAATTTAATTTAGAAGAGTGAAGACTTATTAAAAAACCTTTTATAACATTTAAAAAAACAAATAAGAATATTGTAAAAATTAGATAAGACGAATATAGATTTCCATTTTTTAAAAATACTGAAATAAAACTAATTATAAGAATAACTATGATTGATGCTACCAAATATAAAATTATTGCAGATGTAAAAAGTAATAATGTAAATTCATTATCATCTTTTCTATTTTCATAACCAAAGCGAATTATTGTATCGTTTATCCCTTCTGTGATTCTTGATGGTAGAGCAAATAACCCAGATAAAATTAGGTAAATTCCAAAATCTGTTTTATCTGCGTTAATCATAAATATATAGAAAGCAATGAAGTTAATGCTACCAGCCAAGAGACTAGTTTTTAATATGTTTTTAATATGGTCGGCAAACATTTGATTAACTTATAATTACTTATGATTTTAAATAAATATATATATCTTCTGTAGTAAAATTTATTAATAAATAGTCATAGTTAAAATAATAATTTCAAATAAATACATCCTTTTTTTCTTTAAATTATAATTTTTTACTGTATAAAAAAAATAACCTGTATGGAAAAACTCCAAATAATTGCTGGAAATTGCATCATTGAAAATAGTGAAACTTCTTTCAAAACAGCTGAATTTTTAAAAAACATGGCAGAAAAAAAAAATTTTGATTTATGCTATAAAAGTTCTTTTAAAAAAGATAATAGATCTTCAACAGATTTTTTTTCTGGATTGGGTTTGGATCAAAGCACTAAAATATTTAAGGATTTAAAAAAAAAGTTTGACTTACACACGCTTACTGATTTTCACAATTTATATGAGTTGGATCATGAAATTGTAGATGTAATAGATGTATTGCAGGTACCTGCATATTTATGTATGCAATCCGAACTAGTAGTTGCAATGGGTTTGAAAAATAAAAAAATTAATATTAAAAAAGGTCAATTTTTGTCACCATTGGACACTTTAAAGGTGGCAAAGAAAATAGAAACTACTGGAAATAAATCCATAAGTATTACCGAAAGAGGATCTTGTTTTGGATATAGAGATTTAGTTGTTGATCCTAGAAGTTTTGCAGTTCTTAAAAATTCTGGATACGAAACAATTTTTGATGCTGGTCACTCAGTAAGGAAATATGGAGTTCCATCATCAAATGTTACTGATGGGGGCAGTAAAGAATATGTAATTACTCTATCGCGTGCAGCAATTGCTTGTCATGTAGATGGAATTTTTGTTGAAGTTCATCCAGATCCAGTAAATGCAAAATGTGATGCTGCTACGCAGCTTTCATTTTCTGAATTTGAAAGTTTAATTGATGAAATAGTTCCATTATGGAATTTTGTGAATAAAAAAAATTAAAAGATATGAAAATTTTTCTAGATACAATTGATTGTGAAAAAATTAAGAAATACTCAGAAATTACAGAGATTTATGGAATTACAACTAATCCGACTTTAGCAAAAAGATTTAATATGTCTGACGATATAGATATGATTAAGAAAATTGCGAATGTAATTGGTACTAAAAAAGAAATACATGTTGAAGCATTTGGAAAAACTGTAAATGAAATTATCAATAATGTAGATAGAATTGATAAAAATTGTAAAAAACATAATTTAGTTTATAAAATCCCATTTTCTTATTCTGGGGTTGAAGCTTCTAAAATCATTATAAAAAGGGGAAAAAAAACTAACTTACATTTGATTTATTCATTTAATCAAGCTTTTCTAGCCTCAAATATTCAGTCAACTTATATATGTCCCTTAATTGGAAGACTGGATGATGTAGGACACGATGCAATAAAAAATATATCTGAAATAAAAAAATCTTTTGATTTGAATAACTCAAAAACTAGGATTATGGGATCCAGTATAAGAACTACACAGCATGTAAAAAAATGCTACGAAGTTGGAATTTTTGCAGCAACAATTCCATTAAATGTTTTTGAATCTTTGTTTTGGCATCCACTCACAAACCATGGTTATGATTTATTTGAAAGTGATTTTAAAGCATTAAAAAATGTTGGTAAGCTAAATATAAATAATAATTTAATTGTAGATGAAAAAACCTCACTCTCAAGTGTGGTATCAATCCTTGCAATTAACAAAGGGGGCGCTGTAGCTATAACTAAAAACAATAAATTAACAGGTATATTTACAACGGGAGACCTTAATAGATATGTTAAAAAAAATTCAAAAATAAAACATGATATTAAAGTATCAAATTTAATGTCAAAAAATCCAATTAAATTACATCATGATCAAAAAGTTTCAGACGCTGTAGAGTTAGTTAAAAAAACAAACCTTGGACAATTTATTGTGGTAAATAACACAAAGGTATTAGGAATTTTGGATGCTAAAGATCTTGTTTAAATGCGATCTTTTAAAAAGACACTTCATATTTACAGCAAGTTAAAAAAAGATAAAGACAAGTTTCCAAATTTTTTTTTTCTACAATCGCAAAAGCTTTTTGAGATTATTAGAACTGAAAAAAAAAATTTAAATCCTACTACTGCAAACAAATTTTTTGGTACAAAAAGAATAGTTACTTTTTTTCTGAATTTCTTATTTCTTTGTAGATCAATAATAACTTTTATAAAATTAATATTGACTAAAAAGTCAATTGCTCACTACCAAATATGCATCAATAATTCTACAGAATTTTATTATGATAAAAGATCAAAATATATTATAGATGAATTACCACAAAATAAAATATACAATATTTTAGTTGTTAATGATCTGACTTACGGATTAAAAACTTTCTTTAAATACAAAAATCCTATCTATTATTTACAAATAAAGTATTTTCTTAGTTTTTTTATAAAAAAAAAAAATAAACAAAAAACATTTGAAAATATTAACCGTGAACTAAAAAATATAATTAATAATAAATCAATTGAATTATATTCCAGATTAATTTGTGAAACCGAATTAATAGTAAGGTTTTTTGCTTTTTTTTTTAGAGTTATTAAAACTAAAAAAATTTATATGATTGATGATACAAGGTATTGTAACGAAATACTTGAAGCATCAAAAAATTTAAACATAACCACATATGCATATCAACAAGGAAGAATAAATCAATATCATGTTGGGATTGGTGAAAATTGTTTTGATAATTTTATTTTATGGAACAAATATTCACTTAAAAAATTAATTCATTTAAATAAAAATTATTCAAAAAAAAAATTATCTATTATCGGTTATCCATTAATCAAAAAGAAAATTAACATAAATGAAAAATCTCATAAGCATCAAAAGAAAAATTTATTGATAGTTGCTGAAACTAGTGTCGATTATAAATATTTATATAAGTATTTTAATAAAATTTTTAAAACAGATAATTTTAATATTTTTCTTAGAGAAAAAAAAGGACAAGTCGTTTCCAAATCTCTATATAAATATAAAAATTACAAAAAATTTAAAATTGATGACGACTCAGATCTATTTATCTCTTTGAAAAAAAACAAAATTGATTTAGTGATAGGAACATTATCCACAATATTATTGGAAAGTTGGATAATTGGAGTGCCATCGATTGTAATAAAAACAAATTTTGATTATGGATCTCACTTATATCAAGATGGATTAGTAGATTTAGTCGAAAATGTTAATGATGTTAATCGAGTTATAAAAAAAAATTTAAACTTAACAAAACAAGAAATTGCAACTAGAAGAAATCTAATTTGGGATGATAATTTTGCATTTAATAGAACTAAATTAAGAATGGGTTTGGATATTTAAATCTTTTCATTTCACTTGTGTTATTATATTTATTTTAAAATAATGAATTTTTTTTTTGGAATAAATAATAACGTCTTTCAATCACAACTAACTATTCCAAAATTTCAAAACAAAAAAAATGAAATAATAACTACTGATGTATTTAAAAGTTTTCCAAAAGAAAATAAGTGGATTGTGCAAAAAATGTATGAGAAAGAGCTTAATGATCAATTTTATAGAATAAAAGGAAATAACATAAAAAATAACGAAATATATTTCCTTGCAAATGAAAGTAATTTTAATAACAAAGAAAATTTAATACTTAAAAAGTTCAATAATTTCACAGATACCGTCCCAGAATATCGATCGAATTTAAAAATTTATTTCACTGATAAAGGCAAAGGTGAGGGATATTCTTCTTATCAATCTGAATACCCATACAGAATGATTAAAATTAAAAACTCTATAGTCAGTCAAGTTTATTCACTCACAAATAAAAAGGCTAAAAAAAATTATATTCTTTTTAGAAATATATATGAGCATCCATCCCATGAAGAGTTCTTTGGTTATTTAATTGATGTTAAAACAAAAAAAATTATAAAGAAGTTTACTTTGCTAACTAACTATACAAATTTCATCGAAATTGAAAATCAGTTAGTCAATGCCGATGTATATTTTGTAACTGATAAATTTTTAGGTATACCTGTTTTCATTAGTGAACATTTTGGCCATCTTTCAATGGAGCATACGCATCCTCCACATACTTATATTATTTCACAAAGTAAGTTTGAAAGAGTGAATATTTTAAAAAAGAAAATAAATGAAATCATTAATAAAGAAACTTTTTAATTCAGAAACTTTTGTTTTATTGAGAAATTCACTGGATATTAGAAGTCAAATCTATAATAAAAATCTTCCAGGCTTTTCCTCTGTAAGCGACGCTTTTCCATGGAGGACCGATAACTCTTTTAAAACAATTTTTAAGTTTTCTGATATTTTGAATATTTTTTATGACATCTCAGACTCTGAAGTAGAAATAAGATTTTATTCAAATAAAGGCAAATATATTAAAAATATAAATTTAAATAATCTAAAATTGTCTAATGAAATAATTATAGATAAGGAACTTTTAGATGGAATTGAAGATTACGGAGTATTTCATATTTTTCATAAATCAGAAAATGAAATTTTAAATAAAGAGGTAATATCAAACAGATGTTATCTAGGTTATTCTTATAAAAATAATTTATACAGTTTTGTTCATGGAAATGTTTTTGTTTCATATTTAAATAAAAACAAAATTATAGATGGTAAAATAATTAAAAGGTCTTTATTTAAAAATCAAATTTACAGAATACAAAAATACTTTGATGATTTAGATAAGATAGAACTATTTGTGACAAATCCTACATTTAAAAAAATTTATTTTACTGTGAATAATAAGAATTTCGAACTAAATAAAGGTTGCTCTACAATTATTAGTATTGACTGTGCTTCTGATAAAATAGTAATATTAAAATCAAATTGCACATATCTTAGACCCACTCTTTTTAATTATAAAAATTGTTATTTAGATGTTCATCATAGTTGAAATAAATTAAAAAATTATTTGATGATAATAAAGACGATAAACAAATTTTTTTAATTAATATAAAATCAACAAAAAATATTTACATGATATAGATTGGTGATAAAAAACTTAGAAATATTGCGATATTTAATGAAATTATTTTACTTTATAAAATTTTTAAAGAGGTATTTGTTTTATAGAATGTCTTCTACAAAAAGGTATTCAGAACTTTTGTTAAAAGCTACAAGCACTAAAGCAAAAAATTTTCTTGAAATTGGAGTTTATACCGGAAAAAGATCAAAAGAATTAATAGAATGTGGAAAAATATTTGGAAAAAAAATTAATTTTTACGGTTTCGATCTTTTTGAAGAGTTTACAGATTCAAAATTAAAAAAAGAATTAAGTAAGAAACCTGATGTAATAGATGTAATTAAAACAAAACTATCTAAATTAAATTTAAATTTTTTTTTAATAAAAGGAGATACAATTGTTACATTGAAAAATTTTAGGCCTAAAATTTTATTTGATCTTATATTTATCGATGGTGGCCATAGCATTAAAACTATCGAGAATGATTGGAAATATACAAGAAGATTAATAAAAGAAAAAGGCCTTGTTGTATTTGATGATTATTATGTGAATGATAAAAATATTATAAAAAAATTTGGATGTAACAATTTGATTAACCAATTGATGAAAAGTAAGATTTATTCTATAGAATTTTCAAAAAATACCGATTATTTTCCTAAAAAAAATTATGGAATAAAACTAGTTTTTGTAAAAAAATTATAATTTTATCTTTAAAAAAATACAATTGTTATATTTCAGAAAGATATCCAGGCGCTGATAGTATATATAATTTAGTAATAAAAAAATAAAAGTAAATGAACTATGTTATTAAGAACTATTTTAAAGTTTTTTTTCTTACCGTTGAGTTTTTGTTTAAACCTTTTTTTTAAAAAAAAAAAATATTTATTTTTATATATTTCAGGTAACGCAATAGGAGATAATATATGTGCCACGAGTATTATAGCAAGTATATACAAAAAAAATAGAAATAAAATATTTTTGTATAGTTGTGTACCTGATGTTTATAAATTTAATTTCAAAATTTTTAAAAACTCTCATATAAGAAATTCGCATGTAATTTATCTTATGTTTAAATTGTGTGAAGGCAGTAATATTGTTCAACTTAAAACAAAAACGTATCCTTACAAAAACCTTCATGATTATATAAACAATAAAAAAGAAAAATGTAAACATCTTATCGAATATGTTGGAGGAACATTCTTCATTAAACAGAAATTGAAAATGCATAAAAATGAAATTTTTTTTTCTGAAAAAGAGCTCATGTATTTTAAGAAAAAATTTACATTTTTTGACAAAGAATATGCTTTAATCAACCCAACTGGAAAAAATTCATACACCTTTGTTAAATCTTGGGGGGAAAAAAATTATCAAAAACTTGTAAATGTTTTTAAATTTGACTGGGTGCAAGTTGGTTATGAAGAAGATTTTTCATTAACAGGTACTATTAATTTAAATGGAAAAACTAGTTTAAGGGAACTTTTTTTTTTTAGTTTGTTATGCTAAATTCGTTATATCAGATGAAGGATTGTTAAATCATTTGGCATCATGTTTTAACGTAAAGTCTTTTGTTATAATGTCTGGTTTTACTCCAGTGGAACATATTAGTTATAAAAATACTTTTGCTATTTCAAGGTCTCCTCAAATTAATTGTGCACCATGTTATTTAGTTAAAAAGAAATGTTATAGAGACAGAAAATATTGTACTGATGATATTTCAGTTGAAAATGTAAGACAAAATATTATACATAATTTATGATGACTAAGACATTAAAATGCATCTATTTAATTTTACAATTTTTATTTATAAAAAATCAAAATTTTGAAATTAATTTAAATTCAATATTTTATTAAACTTTAAATATATTTACTTATAAAACTTCGTATTTGATATAGATGAAAAAAAAATATAAAATTTTATGCTTTGATCTTGATAACGTAATTTGTACAACAAAAAAAAATTATTACAGAAATTCCAAACCAAAAAAGGAAGTAATAAAATTTATCAATTCACTTCATGATAAAGGATATTTTATAAAGATATTTACAGCTAGATTTATGGGAAGATATAATTCAAAAAAAATTGCAGAAAACAAAGGTTATGATTTTACTCTAAAACAATTGAATAAGTGGGGTTTAAAATTTGATCAGTTGATATTTGGGAAACCTTCATTCGATATTTATATAGATGATAAAAATTTAGAATTTTCAAAAAATTGGACTGAAACTTTACAGAAATATTTGGATGAATAATGAATTATTTTATATAACTAGTCATCAATTACCATCAAATACAGCTCATTCTTTACAAATAGCTGAGATGTGCAGAGCATTTAATTCTTATGTTAAATTTCAATTGATCTCACCTTTAAATAGAAAAAATAAAAATAAAAAGACTTTTTTTAAATGGAAAAAAATACGAATAAATTTTAATCTTAAATTTTTCTTTAAAATAGAGTTTTTTTTAAAATTATTATATTTTTTGGCATTAAAAAAAAAAAATAAAGTTAGCGTTATTTTTACAAGAAACATAGAAATAGCTCTGTTATGTATTTTTTTAAATTCTAAATTTATATTTGAAATTCATCAGTCACCAACCTTTATTGGAAAATTTATTTTAAAATTTATTTCAAAAAAAAAAATTTTTATTTGATAGCTATTTCGAATTCATTAAAGAAAAATCTTAAGAAAAAATTTAAATTTTTTAATGAAGTATTGGCATTTCATGATGGTGTAAATATTACTTCATATAAAAGAATTTTAAAATTTGATAAAGAATTAATACGTAAAAAATTAAAGTTAGATAATAAAAAAATTTATCTTTTATATTCAGGGAGCATGTATAAGGGGCTATCAAAAGATGAAATAAATTCAATTATCAGCGAATTTAAGCAAGTCAACATTATCTGCATTGGCGCATCTCCATCTGAAAAAAAGGAATTATCTAAACAAGTAAATAGCAAAAAATTTTTTCTAATTGAGAGAATTCCACAATCAAAATTAATTTTCTATCAAATAGCATGCGATTATTTAATTTTGCCTCTTAAAAAAAAAGGACCTTTGTGGTGGTGCACGTCGCCTTTAAAGCTATTTGAATATATGGCTACAAAAAACTTGATAATTTCTTCTGGTATCGGATCTATAAATGAAGTTTTAAATTCAAAAAATTGTGTTTTTTACTCAAAAGATGTTAATGAAGGTTTAAGACATGCCCTAAATGCTGATTATAAAAAATTGGCAAATAAAGCATTTAATGATGTAAAAAAAAATTATACGTGGAAAATAAGAGTAGAGAAAATTTTATCGGAAATAAAAAGAAATTCAATTTCACTTTAGTTGGAGCATTAAATATTAGATAAATAACTCTATAAATTATGAAAAAAATTAAAAATAATAGTTAATGATACTAATTCTAGTAAACTCTGATATTGGAAAAAAGGGAAATATTGGTTTTAGAACTGGTCATGTAATAAATATTTTAAAAAAAAAAAAAATTGATTTTATTGCAATTTCTAGAGGCAATAATTTAAGTGATAATAAAAATATTTTCACATTGGGTTTAATCAGATTACTTTGCCTTTTTATTAATTTTTTAAGAATTTATTTTCTACCAAAGTTGGATTCAAATTCAATAAATAACTGTATTTATGAATATTATGTAATTTTTTTATATAAGTTTCTAGATACTAGAAAAATAAAATTAGTTTATTTGTGGGTTTACAGTAAAAAATTAATTAAATTTTATAAAGAAAAAAAAATTAAAATAATAACCGATGTTTCAATGGCACCTCATCAAGTAGGTCTAAAGAATATTGGTGGAAAAATACCTCATTATCAAAAACAAAATGAAATTTATACGATTTTAAATTCAAACAAATTAATTAGCCCATCAAAATTTGTTAAAAGTAAAATTTTAAAGTACTATAAAAAAAAATCAAAAGTTATTAATTTTGCCAGCAACAATTTTTATCAAAAAAAATTTACCAATCTAAAAACAAATAAAAAAGTAAAATTTTGTTTTGTAGGATTAATTAATGAGCGTAAAGGAATTAAATATCTGATAAAAGCTTGGAAAAATAATCCAATTTTTGAAAATCATATTTTATATTTATGTGGGAGAGTTTTTAAAAAACAAAAAAAACTAATCAACGATTTCAATTTTAAAAATGTTGTTTTAACTGGTTTTGTTGATCCTCAAAAATATTTAAAAAAATCTGATATCTTCGTTTTTCCGACTATGATGGAAGGTTCTGCTAAGGCAGTATTTGAAGCAATGGCCCACAGTATGCCAGTTATAACAACAAAAGAAGCTGGAAGCATAGTGGAAAATAATAAGAATGGAATAATTATTAAATCAAAAAGTACTAAAGAATTAAATAAGGCCATGGAATTTTTTATAAAAAATAAAGTTTACATTAAAAGTTATGGAAAAAGAGCATATATAAAATCAAAAAAATATACGTGGAAAAGATACTCTACTGAAGTTGTAAATTTTTTAATGAATGACAATATCTAGAAAACATAACTATTTATTAATTTTAATTTCTTTAGCGCTGCTTTTAAAATACTCAAATTTTTATCCATTGTTAATTTTAATTGTTTCAATTTTTTTATTTTTTCAAGAAAATGATTATAATTTTTACAAATCTTATTGTTCTATAATTACTGGTATTAAAAAATATAAATTTTTTGCATCAATCTGCTTAATTTTATCTTTTATTTATGCGATAAAAATTTTTGAATTTGATAACGGTATTAGTATTCATAAAAATATTTTTAACCCATCCGTTTTCTTTGACTTTGTAAATATATCAATTTTTTTTATTTTAATACTTTCTTGGACACTTATATTGAGTCAAAAGATAGTTATCTATATTTCAAAAGGATTTTATATTTTTATAATAATCTGTTTATTTGATCTTTTAATAGATTTTTATACAGATTATTCATTTTTGCGAGGATATTTTTCATTCGAAACCAGATCCAGCAGTATTATGGCTCAACCTCAACTTGGCGCTTATATATTTATGATATTTACTTTTTGTTTGGTTGCATATTTAAAATTCAAACATGAATATAATATATTGCTACTATGGGTAATTACATTCATAATAATTTTATTCACAGTCAATAGAATACCTTTATTTTTTCACATAGTAAATTTTTGTATAATTATTGTGAATATTTTTACGATCGAGAAAAATTTTAAAAATTTTTTAAAAAAAATATCTATATATATTTTTTCAATTTTTTTAATTACAATTTATTTTTTTAATGTAAATCAGAATGAGGTAAAAAATTTAATTAAATCTCAAATTGTTTATCCTATTATAAAAACTTTAAATACTGAACGATATAGAGAACTTAATACTTTACTAAAATTATCAGCTTATGCTTTTCATTATAATAAGTTCTATAAAAAAAAAGAGGATTCACTAAATTATGTGGCAAATGTAAAAAATTATGATTTATATGGTTTAGATAAATTAATAGAAGCTTATCAAACAAAAAATTTGAGGAACTTGACGGCTGCAGATCAAATTTTTTTATCTTTGGAAAGAAAAAATTTGAGTGAAAACTTCGAAGCTATCCCAGGCAATGTAGATAAAAATGATTTTTATGAGTTGGATAGAGTAGCAACAGCTCAAAAATGTAGAAGATTAGAACTTCTTTTAATCAATAGTAAATTTATTTTTTATGGAAAAAATTATTTTGGAGTTAGACAAGATCTATTGACCACTGAGTGGCATGATTTCAGAACAAAAAAATGCTTGTTTGAAAAATTAAAACATCCACATTCAATACTTTTTGAGTTAATTCATTATTTTGGAATTATATTTTTTATTTTTTTAGTTTTGCCATATTCTATATATCTCTTTTTAAATCAATCTTATTCAATAATATTCATACTTGGTATGCTTTTTTCTCCAAGTGGAATTGGAAGCTTAACTTCATCGAGCTTTTCAATTTTATTATCTTTGTTAATTGGAGTCTGTATTAAAAAAAATATTGAAAAATGAAAAAAAAATTATTTATAATTTCTAAAAATTTTGGAAATTTGTTTGGTGGAGCAGAAAATTCTTTAATAGAAATAGCAAAATTATACGAGAAAAAAGGCTATCAGATTAACTACTTTAATTTTTCATCATCTATAAAAGAAAAAAGTAAAAGTGGTTTTAAATTACCAAAAAAATGGAATAAAATTAATATAAATTCATTTAATGTAAGTTTTTACTTTTTCTATTTAGATTTTTTCTTAAATTTTTTTAATTTAATAATTATAAGAAAGTACATAAATAAAACTGATAAAGTAATAATAAACGGTAATTTCTTACCAATTCATAATTTTATAGATTGTAAAAATAAAATTTTATCTATTCGTGCTCTTGGTGAATTAGGAATTGATCGTAATAATAACCCAAGATTTACCTTTAAATATTTTTTTAAAATTATATTAAACATCTTAAATTTTTCTCCTAGGTTAATTTGGAAAAGTATGGTTTTTAATTCAAAAGCTGCCGAATATCACTTTAATTCCAAGTATTTAATCAAAATATTTAAAGGTCAAAATAACTTAAAATTAAAATTAAAATACATTCCACCAATTATAGATAAAAATATTATACAAAAATTTAGAAATTTAAAAAAAAAAAATGTGAGGAAGGGAATAGTCTTATTTGGAAATTCAAATTATAAGGGTGTTCATATATTCAAAAAAATTGCTGATTATTTTAAAGATGAAATTTTTTATATTTTTGACATAAAACACAAAAAAAAAACTAAAGTTAAAAATATATACTATTTACCGTGGATAAGTTCACCAAATCAATATAGTTATGCTAAATTAGTATTAATTCCTAGTGTGTGTGGTGAGGCTTACTCGAGAACTGCTGTAGAAGCTCAATTATTAAAAATAAAACTTTTAGTATCTGATGATGCTGGCCTTAAATACTCAGTCAAAAATAAAAAAATTAGAATTAAGAATTTTAAAAATGAGAAATCTTGGATAAAAAAAATAAAAGAAATAATTTAATTTTTTTTTTTAAATCCAACTGACACCCAGAAAGGTCTTCGATTACTAAACTTTATATTTTCTAAACCAGATTTTTCCATCATTTTTTTTATTTCAATTTTTGTGAACCTTTTTTCCAATTTTGTTCCAAATCTATCCAAAGAGTCTAGTCTCATTACTTTAAAACTTTTATCTTTATAGTAATTTAATGGAATATTTTCATAATTTAAATTTAAACTCTTAATTATTAATGCAAACCTTGCTAGAGGAAAATATACAAAAACAGCAAAAAGTTGAGAAACAACATATTTTAATTTAAATGGTAATTTTGAAATAATATTTCTAAAAATATCAGATAATTTCCATATTAATCTGAACCAAAGAGGTTTGTTATCAAAGTTATAATATAAGTAAATTAAAAATGCCCCTCCAGGTTTTATTTTTGAAACACATTCTGTAATAGCCTCATTAGTGTTAATTATATGGTGTAGCACACCTAAACTATATCCAAAATCATAATAATTATTTTTTAGACTATTATTTAATACTTCTTCATTAAAAAAATTACAATTTTGATTTTCATTTAAAAATTTTTTTGCTTCATTTAAAGCAAGTTTACTTGGCTCAACACAATCTATGTGCTTTACTTTATTTGCAATAAATTTAGCCCATCTCCCAGAGCCAGCGCCCATGTCAAAACATTTGTTTTCTTTATTCATGTATTTTTTAGGTAAAATATGGAAATAATCCTCAAACATTCTTTCCAAATCACTTACTGCTGTATCTCTTTGATTAAATTTTTGCCATTCTTTTCCGAAGTCCTCTATTACTTGTTTTTCAATTTTTTTATTCATATATTAAAACTTATTATAAAATTAATTCAAACACTGCAAATTTTTAAATGAAAATTTTATTTTCAATAACTCATTACAAACTTTTAGATGTTTTTTAAAAATTGTTTAAGTAGTTTAAAATTATCAGCATATTATGCAAAAAAAAATTATGGAGATTTGAATTATGGTATTCTTGTGATAAGTAATTCAATAATTACAGATCAGGATATTATTCAAGATAAAGAAATAAAATTTATTCAAAATAGCACTAATTTTGGTTTTACTAAATCATGTAATCAGGCTTTTAATTATTCTTTAAAAAATTCTTATGATGAGACTGTAATAATTAATCAAGATACAATTTTTCAAGAAGATACTATTTTTACAATGTTGCAGGCTAGGAAAATTATAAAAAATAAAAAAAGTATTTTAAGCCCAGTACAAGTTGATGAAAATTTTAAGTATGATTTTAAGTCAAAAAAAAATCTTACTAGAATGTTGAATAAAAATATAATTGAAGTTGATTTTGTAAATGCTGCATGCTGGTTTATAAATAATAATATAATTAAAGAATTGGGTGCAATGAATGAGATCTTCAATCATTTTGGAAGTGATGATGAATATGTTTATAGATTAAAAAAAATTAATGGAAAGATGTATGTTATCCAGGATTCAAAAATCATACATTTAAGATCTTTTTATAAAAAAAATTTTGATAAAAAATATTCTGATATGCAAATAGTTTCATCAATAGAAGCCAGTGCTTACTTGAAAGTAATTACAGAAAAAAATTTATTGAATGCTTTTATTTTATTAATTTTCAAACCCTTAGTTCTTTTCGTGACAAGAAAAATTTCGTTAAAAAACTTTTCTGAAATAATTAAATATAAAAATATAAAAATTTTATTTAAATTATTTAAAAATAATGACAGTTTATTTATAAAAATTAATGAATAAAAAAATTATTTTTACTAATGGATGTTTCGATATAATTCACTTAGGACATCTACAGCTTCTTAATTTCTGTAAAAAATTAAAAGGAAAAGTTATAGTTGGGATTAATTCAGATAAGTCTGTTAAGCACTTAAAAGGAAATAATAGGCCTATTAATAAAGAAAAATATAGAAAAAATTTTTTAGAGGAACTAAATGTAGTAGATAAAGTGGTAATTTTTAATGAATTAACGTCTATTAATTTAATTAAAAAAATAAAACCAAATATTATTGTTAAAGGCAATGACTATAAAAAAAAGGATGGAAAAATCTGGTTTAGAAAATATAAAGTTTAGTAATCGAAGACCTTTCTGGGTGTCAGTTGGATTTAAAAAAAAAAATTAAA
>MDTB01117519.1_pt1 | contig 17950 bp, 14 predicted proteins | sample 811161 | NCBI WGS metagenome assembly MDTB01 (sample SAMN05326650, study PRJNA326480) | marine metagenome | isolation source: seawater | place: Mediterranean Sea | collected 2009
AACATGAGTGCTTTACTTTCCGGCTGTGCAAACTTCCTCTGCCGTCGCCGTTCCCCTTGATCTCGCTCCATGGTTCGACGGAGACGACGCGGCGCAAGACCAAGTCGCCGCAGCCGTCGACTACGCCTGCTCCACCTCAGGGTTCCTCGCCATTACCGGCCACGGCGTGCCCACGCCGCTGCTAGATCGGATGCTTGATGTGAGCACGGCGTTTTTTGCTCTTCCGGTCGATGAGAAGCTGCGCTACCACTCAGGCGACGCAGCAGCGAACCGCGGGTACGCGCCGTTCGAGTCTGAGGCACTTGCCTACAGCCTGGGGGTGGATTCCGAACCCGACCTCTTTGAAGCCTTCAACATCGGCCGGGAGGTCGTCCCCGACGGCATTCCTGACCCTGCGGCGAAGACCTACTTTTCGCCGAATGTTTGGCCCGACTCGCCGGCCAACATGCGGTCGGTGTTCCTCGAATACTGGGATGCGTGCGAGGCGCTAGGTCACACGCTGTGCGAAGTGTTCGCTCGCGCTCTAAATTTACCGGCCGGTTTCTTCGCGCCGTACCTCGATCGCACGCCAAGCGTGATGCGTGTTAACAATTACGAACGGCGGCCCGAACACGGCCAGCCAAAGCCCGAGCAGCTGCGCATGGGTGCCCACACCGACTACGGCAGCCTCACTATCCTGCTTGCAGACCCCGTTCCCGGGCTCCAGATCAAGGGTGAGGATGGGCGGTTCCACGACGTTATCCCGCCCAAGGACGGCTTTCTCGTGAATCTGGGCGACCTGCTCGCGGAGTGGACCAACGACCGGTGGCGGTCTACGGTCCACCGCGTCGTCCCCCCGCCGGCTGACGAGCCGGGTGCTTTCCGGCGTCGATCGGTCGCATGGTTCCAGCAGCCGAATCATGACGCAGTGATCGAGGTGCTCGACGTGTGTTGTGACGAGGACCATCCACCGAAGTACCCGCCAACCACGTCGGGCAAGCACTTGATGGCAAAGCTAATGGGCCCGCGAGCAGGCCACGACGTCGACGTCGATGTCGCCTTCCTCGCTGGTAGTGACTGAGACTTAGTCGATCTGCCGGCGCAGTCGCCGGAGCTGACTTCGGATATATGGCCGGGCCTTGCGCTGACCACCCTGCTCGGCGATGCGCGCCTCGAGCGACTCGAGAACGCGAACGAGTCGATGCCGATCGACAGTCCAGCCGCTGCCTTCGCACTCGTCGGCCCAGTCGGCCAGGTTGCGGTGTCCACGCCGCCCATTGCAGCGCTTGCAGGCTGCGACCTCATTCTCCAACCACGAAGGGCCGCCTTTGAGCCGGGGCACTACGTGCTCGGTGGTGGCCTGCACGCGCGCCGTGTCGACGTCGCAGCCACACCAGACACAGGTGGGCCCATCGCGACCGAGGATCAACTCGAGACGCCGACGTCGGCCTGGGTTGGTCACAGGCGCCATGATGGTGGTCGTGGAACCCAAAGGCCCAAACCACTGGTTCGAGGAACTCGCCGACCACATGGGGGCGGCGTACCTCCGCTATTCGTTCACGAAGGGCACGGCCAAGGAGGTCGACGAACTGCTTCGGCGGGTTCCGCTCGAGCCGGGGGCGCGCATTCTCGATGTCGGCTGCGGACCTGGTAGGCACGCGCACGAACTCGGTCGGCGTGGGTTCGTCGTCCACGGTGTCGATATCAGTCAGACATTCATCGACGTAGCCCTCGCCGCCGCCCCGCCGGGCGTGACCTTTGAGCGACTCGACGCCCGAGCGATGACGTTTGCTGCGGAGTTCGACCTTGTGTTGTCGGTCTGCCAGGGCGCGTTTGGTATGAGCGGCGGGCCGGCAGCGGGGCCGTTCCTCGATCCCGACGCAGAGATCCTCGACGGCATGGCCCAAGCCGTCCGACCGGGCGGGATGGTTGTGTTCACTGCCTTCAACGCCTACCTCCAGGCGGCCAACCTGCTCAGCGGCAACGACTTCGACGCGGAACGCGGTGTTCACCGCGAGGCCACCGAGGTGCGCAACAGCGGGGGAGCGACGGCCGAGGTCGATCTCTGGACCACCTGCTTCACGCCGCGAGAGCTCCGGCTGTTGTGTTCGACGGTGGGACTCACGGTCAAGTCACTCAGTGCTGCGGAGCCCGGTGACTGGTCGCTGCGGCCACCGGACACCGAGTCACCGGAGTTCCTGGTCATCTCGTCGCGCTAGGGGCACGGTGCGCGGGCATGGTCCGCAAAGGCACTTAGCTAGGGGAGCGGCGGCGCGGCTGGCGGCTCGGCCAGGCACGAACTGGTGGTTCGGCTTCGGGCGCAGTCGCGCATCGGGGCCGATAGCGTGAGACAGCTGTCTACCTGACAGGCCTGCGCGGTCCGATACCGCCCGGGTAACTCGATTCGCCGAGAAAAATCCCATGACCGACACAAGCGCCCCCGAATTCGGAACTTTCGATTCCGAGGGCAACTACATACCCCGCCAGATAATCGACGCCGACCTCGGTGGCGTCGACATCGAAGAGGCCTACACCTCCACGATGGTCCTCGTGGAGGACGGACAGCTCGTTGAGGGCACCGTCGTGCGAGTCGATCAGGACGAAGTCCTCCTTGACATCGGCTACAAGAGCGAGGGTGTCATCCCGAGCCGTGAGCTGAGCATCCGCAACGACGTCGACCCCAACGAGGTCGTGTCGATGGGCGAGCGCATCGAAGCCCTTGTCATCACCAAGGAAGACAAGGAAGGTCGCCTCGTCCTGTCGAAGAAGCGGGCCCAGTACGAGCGTGCCTGGGGCAAGGTCGAAGAACTCAAGGAAGCCGACGGTGTGGTGAAGGGCCATGTCATCGAGGTCGTCAAGGGTGGCCTGATCGTCGACATCGGCCTGCGAGGCTTCCTTCCGGCCTCACTCGTCGAGCTCCGCCGAGTCCGCGATCTCCAGCCATACATCGGCAATGAGATCGAGGCCAAGATCATCGAGCTCGACAAGAACCGCAACAATGTGGTGCTCAGCCGTCGCAGCTGGCTTGAGGAGACCCAGAAGGAACAGCGCGGAGCGTTCCTTGACAACCTCAAGCCTGGCGAGCGTCGCAAGGGCGTGGTGTCCAGCGTCGTCAACTTCGGTGCCTTCGTCGACCTCGGCGGCATGGATGGCCTCGTGCACGTCTCGGAGCTGTCGTGGAAGCACGTCGATCACCCGTCATCGGTCGTCACGGTCGGCGACGAGATCGACGTCGAGGTCCTCGAGGTCGATCTCGACCGCGAGCGCATCAGCCTGTCGCTGAAGGCGACCCAGCAGGATCCGTGGCAGGAGTTCGCCTCAAGCCATCGGGTCGGCGAGCTCGTCTACGGCCGGGTCACCAAGCTTGTGCCGTTCGGTTCGTTCGTCCAGGTGGGCGAAGGCATCGAGGGTTTGGTCCACATCTCAGAGATGTCGGCTCACCACGTAGATCTGCCCGAGCAGGTGGTCACCCCGGGCGAAGAGCTCTGGGTGAAGATCATCGATCTCGACCTGCAGCGTCGCCGCATCAGTCTGTCGATCAAGCAGGCCGCCGAGGGTGGCGAGGTCGCCGCCGAGTACCAGGAGGCGTTCGGTGAGCACGCTTACGACTCCGACGGCAACTACATCGGCGGCGATACCGCCTCCGAAGGCCAGGCTGCCTGGGAGGAGTTCTACGCCGAGCACGGTGACCAACCCACCGAAGGCGAAGCGGGCGTCGAGTACGAGTACGTCGAGGTCGAAGAAGAGGTCGAGGTGGAGGTCTCCGAAGAGGAGTGATCCACCTGGGCCGAGGGGCCCGATCGATTCGGCCATCTGAGGTCGAAGGTCGAAGCGGCGGTACCTGGCGGGGGTGCCGCCGCTTTGCCGTTTTCGCGACGTCCTCCGCTCGACTGCGTCACGGGCGCCGACGGCGTGCGGATTCGTCACCGTGTGGTGGTCACGACGGCGTGATCACTACGCTCGACGGCGTGATCGAGATCGGACTCACCGGCGGTATCGGATCCGGCAAGTCGACCGTTGCCGACCTACTCGCGGAGCGGGGCGCCGTGTTGATCGACGCGGATCGCATCGTTCGAGAGCTGCAGGCTCCCGGCGGCTCGGTCTTCGCCGGCATGGTCGAACGCTGGGGCGACGCGATCGTGTCTGCCGACGGCAGCCTCGACCGCCAAGCGGTCGCCGAGATCGTGTTCAACGATGAGGACGAACTGAAAGCGCTCAATGGCCTCGTCCACCCTGCGGTCGGGGAGGAGATGAAGGCCCAGCGCAAAGCGGTGCTCGGCACCGATGCGATTGTCGTGCTCGACATCCCGCTGCTCGTGAGGGCCGACGGCACCTCCGACAAGGATCGTTACGCGAACCTTTCCGGGATCGTGGTGGTCGACGTCGACACGGATATCGCCGTCGAGCGTCTCGTCGAGTTTCGCGGCTTCTCAGAGGACGACGCGCGAGCGCGTATGGCCAACCAGGCAAGTCGAGAAGATCGCCGTGCTTTTGCCGATGTGGTCATCGACAACTCTGGTCCGCTCGGCGGCCTCGACGCCCAGCTCGATGACGCGTGGGCTTGGATGCAGTCCCTACCGCATCCGGCTCCTGAGGCCGAGGCGACCAGCGACGATGCCGGCGAGACAGCCGACTGAGACGCTGTCACCGCGCCGCCGCTCCTGCGCTCGGCGATGAGCGTGTCGTGCCCCTTGGCTAAGTTGGTCTTATGCCTCCGGTAACGGTCTCCTCGGCGAAGAACCCGTTTCGGGTCGACGCTGAGTTCGTGCCTGCCGGAGATCAGCCGGCTGCGATCGTGGCGCTCTCGTCGGGCATCGAGGCGGGCGATCGTTTTCAGACGCTGCTCGGTATCACCGGTTCGGGCAAGAGCGCCACGATCGCCTGGACCATCGAGCAGGTGCAGCGGCCCACCCTTGTGCTCGCGCCTAACAAGTCGCTTGCAGCACAGCTCGCAAACGAGCTCAAGGAGTTCTTCCCCGACAATCGGGTCGAGTACTTCGTCTCCTACTACGACTACTACCAGCCTGAGGCGTACATGCCCTCGAGCGACACCTACATCGAGAAGGACTCGTCGGTGAACGACGAGATCGATCGGCTTCGTCACTCGGCCACCTCCTCGCTGCTCACCCGCCGCGACACGATCGTGGTGGCGTCGGTTTCGGCGATCTATGGCCTTGGCTCGCCGGAGGAATACGAGACCCAGCTTCTCGTGGTGCGCACCGGCGAAGAGCACGACCAGCGATCGATCCTCAAACGGCTCGTCGAGCTTCAGTACGAGCGCAACGACATGAATCTCGTACGCGGCAAGTTCCGAGTGCGAGGCGACACGATCGAGGTCCACCCCGCCTACGACGAGACGGCCGTCCGCCTCGAACTGTTCGGCGACGAGATCGAACAGATCACCGTGGTCGACCCCTTGACGGGGGAGCGGCTGGAAGCGCTCGAGGAGCTCGTGATCTTTCCTGCGACGCACTACGCCACGAGTGAAGAGCGGATGCTGGCAGCGATCGAACGGATCCAATCGGAGCTGCAGACGCAGCTGGCTAGGTTTGAGAAGGACGGCAAGTTGCTCGAGGCCCAACGCCTTCGCATGCGCACCGAGTACGACCTCGAGATGATGCAGGAGGTCGGCTACTGCAACGGCATCGAGAACTACTCGGGTCCGATCGACGGACGGGCCTACGGCGAACCGCCGTACACCCTGCTCGACTACTTCCCTCAGGATTGGCTCCTGGTCATCGACGAGAGCCACGTCGCCGTGCCACAGCTGCACGGCCAGTACGAGGGTGACCGGTCCCGAAAGTCGACACTGATCGAGCACGGCTTCCGACTCCCGTCGGCGGCCGACAACCGCCCGCTGACCTTCGAGGAGGTCATGGAGCGGCTCAACCAGGTCGTCTTCCTCTCCGCGACACCGGGTGATTACGAGCTGCAGGTGTCGAGCCAGGTCGTCGAGCAGATCGTACGCCCCACCGGGCTCATCGATCCCGAGGTCGTCGTGAAGCCCACGAAGGGTCAGATCGACGACCTGCACGAACTCATCAAGGATCGAGTCGAGAAGGACGAACGGGTTCTTGTCACCACCCTCACGAAGAAGATGGCCGAGGACCTCACCGAGTACCTCCTGGAACTCGGTATTCGGGTGCGCTACCTCCACAGCGAGGTCGACACGATCCAACGCATCGAGATCCTGCGAGATCTCCGTCTCGGCGAGTTCGACGTGCTCGTCGGCATCAATCTGCTCCGGGAGGGCCTCGACCTTCCTGAGGTGTCGCTCGTCGCCATCCTCGACGCCGACAAGGAAGGGTTCCTGCGCAGCGAAACGTCGCTGATTCAGATGATCGGTCGTGCTGCTCGAAACGTGGCGGGCGAGGTCGTGATGTACGCCGATCAGATGACCGATTCCATGCAGCGAGCGATCAGCGAGACAATGCGACGCCGTGGGCTGCAGCAGCGGTACAACGAAGAGCACGGCATCAACCCGCAGTCGATCCGGAAGGAGATCACCGACATCTTGTCGATGATCCGGCCAGCCGAGGAGCGGGCGCCGGTGCCCGACAAGTTGTCCGAGCTCAGTGATCGTCGCCGTGCGACCGACGATCTCAGCGACTTGCCCGAGGACGAGTTGGAGCGTTTGATCCGCAATCTCGAGCAGGAGATGCGCGACGCGGCGGTCGACCTTCGTTTCGAGTACGCCGCCCGCCTGCGCGATGAGATCAAGGACCTCAAGCGAGAGCTTCGGGAGATGCGCTAACTCGTTCGCCGGTTACGTCTCCGACTGATTCAGATCGTCGCATTTCTGCGGCGCCGAACAAGCGTTCGGCGCCGCGCGCAACGCTAGAGTGCGTCGGTGGCCGATCGTCTCGTCATCCAGGGCGCGCGTGAACACAATCTCCGCGAGGTCGATCTTGACTTGCCGCGCGACAAGCTCATCGTGTTCACCGGTCTGTCCGGGTCGGGCAAGTCGAGCCTGGCGTTCGACACGATCTATGCCGAGGGGCAGCGCCGGTACGTCGAGTCACTGAGCGCCTACGCCCGCCAGTTTCTGGGGCAGATGGACAAGCCCGACGTCGATTTCATTGAAGGGCTTTCTCCGGCCATCTCGATCGACCAGAAGTCCGCAAGCCGGAATCCCCGGTCAACGGTCGGAACCGTCACCGAGGTCTACGACTATCTGCGGCTCCTGTTCGCGCGCATCGGCATCCCTCACGATCCCGAGACCGGCGAAGAGCTGGTGCGCCAGACACCGCAGCAGATTGTCGACAAAATCTTGACGATGGAGAAGGGGCTGCGGTTCCAGGTCCTTGCTCCGGTCGTCAAGGGCCGAAAGGGCACCTATGACACCCTGCTCGCCGACTTCGCCGGTCAGGGGTTCGTCCGAGCCATCGTCGACGAGCAGCTCATCGACCTCAACGAGGAGTACGAACTTGAGCTCGAACGGTACGAGACCCACGACATCTCCGTTGTCGTCGACCGTCTCGTGTTGCGCGAAGGGATCGACCGTCGGCTCACCGACTCGATCGAGACGGCGCTCAACCTCACGGGAGGCATCGCCGAACTCCAGATCGTCCCGAAGGACGGCGAGCCCGAGACCATCGTTTTCAGCCAACACCTGTCTCGCCCCAGCGACGGCAAGTCGTTCGATGAGCTCGCACCACGCAATTTCTCTTTCAACTCGCCGTATGGGGCCTGCTCACATTGCGATGGTCTCGGCACGGTGTTTGAGGTCGACGCTCGGCTCGTGATCCCCGACCAGGAGCAGACCATTGCGGGCGGCGCGATTCAGCCGTGGGCGGGCGGTCGTAGTCGTTACTTTTCACGACTGGTCGAATCGATCTGTGAGCTCTATGAGATCCCCCAGGATCTTTCGTGGGAGCAGCTTTCCAAGAAGCAGCGGGATCTCCTTCTACACGGCAAGGGCGTGAAGGGGCGCGTTCAGGTTCGCTACAAAAATCGGTACGGTCGCACCCGCACCTATCAGGCCCGGTACGAGGGCGTGATCCCGTATCTGATGCGGCGCCACGACGAAGCCGAGAGCGACGCCACCCGCGAGCAGATCGAAGGCTACATGCGGCAAGTGCCGTGTCAGGTTTGCAGCGGTGCTCGTCTCAACCCGCTCTCGCTCGCCGTCACGATCGACGGGCACAACATCAGCGATCTCTGTTCGATGTCGATTGCCGATGCGGCCAAGACGCTCGGTGAACTCAAACTCAACGAGCGCGATGCGATCATTGCCGAACAGGTTCTCAAGGAGATCAACGCTCGCCTCGGTTTCCTCCTCGATGTCGGCCTTGATTATCTCTCGATGTCGCGCAACGCAGCGACCCTCGCCGGTGGCGAAGCGCAGCGCATCCGGCTCGCGTCGCAGGTCGGTTCTGGTCTGGTCGGCGTGCTATATGTCCTCGACGAGCCTTCGATCGGCCTGCATCAGCGCGATAACCAGCGGCTCATCGAGACGCTTGTCCGGATGCGCGACCTCGGTAACACCGTGCTGGTCGTCGAGCACGACGAGGACACGATGAAGGTTGCCGACCATATTGTAGACATCGGCCCGGGGGCCGGCGAGCATGGCGGCATCATTGTGCACAGCGGCACCTACAAGCAGCTGCTCAAGAACAAGGACTCCATCACTGGCCAGTACCTGTCCGGGAAGCGTTCGATCCCGGTGCCGGGTACTCGTCGTACTGGGAACGGCGACGTCGTCACGGTCGTGGGTGCGGAGGAGAACAATCTCAAAGACGTCAACGTCGAGTTCCCACTCGGCAAGTTCGTCTGCGTCACGGGCGTGTCCGGTTCCGGAAAGTCGACCCTTGTCAACGAGATCCTGCTGCGGTCGTTGATGCAGCGGATCTATACCTCGAAGGTGCCGCCCGGCCTCCACAAGCGGATCAAGGGCATGGAGCAGCTCGACAAGGTCATCGCCATCGACCAGTCGCCGATTGGGCGCACCCCTCGTTCGAATCCCGCCACCTACACGGGTGTCTTCGACCACATTCGCAAGCTGTTCGCCCAGACCAACGAGGCCAACATTCGCGGTTACCAGCCGGGTCGGTTCAGCTTCAATGTGAAGGGCGGGCGCTGCGAGGCCTGCCACGGCGACGGCACGATCAAGATCGAGATGCACTTCCTCCCGGATGTCTATGTTCCGTGTGAGGTCTGCAAGGGCAAGCGGTACAACCGCGACACGCTCGAGATCACGTTCAAGGGCAAAAACATCGCCGAAGTGCTTGCGATGCCGATCGAGGAAGCACTCGGGTTCTTCTCGAATCAGCCGCCTATCGCCCGGCACATGCAGACGCTGGTCGATGTCGGTCTCGGGTATGTCCGCCTCGGTCAGCCGGCGCCGACACTGTCGGGTGGCGAGGCCCAACGGGTGAAGCTGGCATCTGAGCTTGCCAAGCGTTCCACCGGCCACACGATCTACATCCTCGACGAGCCCACCACAGGCCTGCATTTCGAGGACATTCGCAAGCTTCTCGGCGTGCTCGGACGGCTCGTCGATCAGGGCAATTCGGTGCTGGTGATCGAGCACAACCTCGACGTGATCAAGACGGCCGACTGGTTGATCGATCTTGGCCCTGAGGGTGGTTCAGGGGGCGGCGCGATCGTCGCTGAGGGCACGCCCGAAGCGGTTGCGCAGATCCCCGAGAGTTATACCGGTCGCTTCCTGGCACCGTTGCTCGACTGACGCCCATCGGCGAGGAGGTCCGCCCCGTCGGGCTGGTCACGGCGCCCTCGCTCTAGTCTCGGAGGTGATGGTGCAGCGACCGCCGGCCGGGACGATCCCCGACACTCCTGGCTCGTATCAATTCAAAGACTCTGAGGGGCGAGTGATCTACGTCGGCAAGGCGAAGAGCCTTCGGTCGCGCCTCTCCAACTACTTCCAGAATCCGCGCAACCTCCACACCCGCACCCGGCAGATGGTCGAGACAGCCGAGACGGTGGAGTGGATGCAGGTCGGCAACGAAGTCGAGGCGTTGATGCTGGAGTACACGCTTATCCAGCGCCACAAGCCGCGGTTCAACGTCCGCTACATGGACGACAAGTCGTATCCGTTCCTGGCCGTCACCACCCTCGATGACTGGCCCCGGGCGATGGTGATGCGGGGGAAGCGCAAGAAGGGCAATCGCTATTTCGGCCCCTACGGCCAGGCCTACGCCATCCGCGACACGCTCGATCTCCTGTTGCGCACGTTCCCGATTCGAACCTGCACCGACAACAAGTTCCGGCACCACGAGCGGTTGGGCAAGCCGTGCCTGCTGTTTCACATCGAGAAGTGCGCGGGCCCGTGCGTCGGCGAAATCGAGAAAGACGCCTACGACCATTTGGTAAGCGAGCTGGTGCGCTTCCTCGAAGGCGACACCGATGAGGTTGTCGCTGAACTCGAGCGACAGATGGAGCAGGCCTCAGAGGGTCTCGAGTTCGAGCTTGCTATTCATTTCCGCGATCGCCTTTCGGCAGTCCGCAAGGCCATCGAGAAGCAGCAGATGGTGTTCCCGAAGAACGAGGACGCCGATGTCATTGGGATTCACGACGACGAACTCGAAGCGGCCGTGCAGGTGTTCTTCGTCCGTAAGGGTCGGGTCATGGGGCGTCGCGGTTTCGTTGTCGACAAGGCCGAGGAACTCGACCGGCCTGAACTCGTGAGCCGGGTGCTTGAGCGACTGTATTTCGACGACAACCCCATCGGGTGGCCCAAGGAGGTCCTCGTCCCCGAGTTGCCGGCGGATCCTGCTCTGTACGAGGAGTGGTTGTCGGAGCTTCGAGAGAGCAAGGTCACCATCCGGGTTCCGCAGCGAGGTGACAAGCGCAAGCTCCATGCGACGGTCACCCAGAACGCGGAGGAGAGCTTCACTCGGCATCGGCTTAAGCGAAGCAGCGACCACAACAGTCGTGCTCGCGCGCTCAACGAGTTGCAGGAGTATCTCGACCTTCCCCATGCTCCGCTGCGAATCGAGTGCTACGACATGAGCCATATCCAGGGCACCGACTATGTCGGCTCGATGGTCGTGGTCGAGGACGGTGTGCCCAAGAAATCGGACTACCGGCGCTTCAAGATCAAGACGGTCGACGGCAACGACGATTTCGCTGCGATGGAAGAGGTGCTCACGCGCCGCTTCACGGCCTATCTCGCCGATCGTGAACGGCCGATCGAGGAGCGTGATGGCAAGTTCGCGTATCCGCCGCAGTTGCTGGTGGTAGACGGTGGGAAGGGACAGCTCACATCGGCGGTGCGGGTCCTCGATGAGCTGGGGTTGCGCGAGGAGATTCCCGTGATCTCCCTGGCGAAGCAGTTCGAGGAGGTGTTCGTTCTCGGGCAGAGCGAGTCGATCAGGCTTCCTCGCCAGTCGGAGGCTCTCTTCATGCTCCAGCGGATCCGCGATGAGAGCCATCGGTTCGCCATCACCTTCCATCGTCAGCTGCGCGACAAGCGGATGACGAAGTCCGCGCTCGACGGGATCCCGGGGCTCGGTCCGACTCGCAAGAAGCGCCTCACCAAGGCACTTGGCGGGGTCAATGCGGTAAAGCAGGCCGATCTTGAGACGCTCAAGGAGCTGTCCTGGCTCCCGGACGAGGTGGCGGCGAATGTCTTCCAGGCGCTCCATCGGCCGGGCGGATGACACCCTCAGCGGTCAGAGTCAGGCATTCTTGGCTTGATGAGTCAGCCGCTTTGGGACCAGCACGCCGACTGGTGGCAACGAGAGTTCACCGACGGAGCCGATCCCGAATATGTCGAACAGATCATTCCGCTCGCGCTCGAGTTCACCGATGGCTTCGAGCGGGTGCTCGACGTCGGCACGGGAGAAGGCCAGATCGCTCGGGCGGTGATGGCAGCACGCGGCGGTTTTGCGATCGGCCTCGACCCGACCCGGAGCCAGGTCGAGGTCGGGCGTAATCGCGCTGGTGGGCCGGCGTACGCGCAGTCGGGGTGCGAGGATTTGCCGATCGCCGATGGCAGTGTCGACGCCGTCGTGGTGTGCCTCGTCTTTGAGCACGTCGACGACGTGGCGTCGGCGTTCGCAGAGATCGCTCGGGTCCTGCGTCGCGGTGGCCGCTTCGCCTTCTTTCTCAACCACCCGCTGTTGCAGACACCCGACAGTGGGATGATCGTCGACCACATGATCAAACCTCCCGAAACATATTGGCGGATCGGCCCCTATCTGCGCGAGGCGGTCACGGTCGAAGAGGTGCAGAAGGACGTGTTCGTGCGCTTTGTTCACCGGCCCCTCAGCCACTACGTGAACGGTCTCATCGAGGCAGGGCTCGTGCTGCGGGAGATGCGGGAGCCGGCCCCGCCGCCGGGTTTCATCGCCAAAGCGGGGGAGTACGAGCACGATGTCGTTCGAACCACGCCGCGGCTGTTGGCCCTGGTCGCGGACAAGCCCAAAATGGGATCGGAGGCAACGTGAGCGAAGTCGTTGTCGTTGCCGGGATGTCCGGTGCCGGCCGCTCGACGGCCGGAAACAACCTCGAGGATCTCGGCTGGTTCGTCATGGACAACCTTCCGCCGGCGCTCATCCCGAAGGTTGCCGAGCTCGCCGACGGTTCCGGGACGACTGGTGATCGCTTGGCGCTAGTCGTTGGCACCGGCAGACAGCACGAGGTTGTCGTGCCCCTGATCGGTGATCTGCGCCAGCAGGTCGAACGTCTTCAGCTTGTTTTCCTCGATGCTTCGACCGATATCCTCGTGCGTCGATACGAGTCGAGTCGGCGTCGTCACCCGTTCGAGGACGTCATGTCGGGCACGCTCACCGAGGTGATCGAGGCTGAGCGCCAGGCGCTCGAACCGCTGCGAGCCGAGGCCGACCTTGTCATCGACACCACGGATCTCAACGTCCACCAGTTGCGTTCGCGAATGGAGGAGGCGTTCTCTGCGGGCGGCTCGGAGACGGCGATGCGCACGACGGTCACGTCGTTCGGCTACAAGAACGGGATCCCGCTCGATGTCGACCTAGTGTTCGACTGTCGGTTCTTGGCGAACCCACACTGGGTCGAGGAACTGCAGCCTCAGACCGGGCTCGATGAAGCCGTTTCCGACTATGTGCTGGAGCAACCCGTCACCGGTGCGTTCCTGGCCCGCCTTGAGCGGCTCTTGGCGCTGATCCTTCCGTTCTATGTGCAGGAGGGGAAGTCGTACTTAACCGTTGCGTTCGGGTGCACCGGTGGCCGTCATCGATCGGTCGCAATCGCCGAAAGGGTGGCCGAGGCGCTCGACAAGCTCGGGCACGCGCCGGCGATCGTTCATCGGGACATCGACAAGTGATGGGCCCGTCGGTCGTCGCGATCGGCGGCGGGCACGGCCTGTCGACAGTGCTCGAAGCCATGGTCGGCCGTGCCTCGTCGCTGATCGGTGTTGTATCGGTCGCGGATGACGGCGGTTCGTCGGGTCGGCTCCGCCGGGATCTCGACATCGTCGCTCCCGGGGACATGCGCCGCTGTCTTGCCGCATTGACCCCCGAGGGGTTGATGCGGGACGCGCTTGAGCACCGTTTTGAAAGTGGCGTGCTCGCTGGCCATCCCGCGGGCAATGTCGTGTTGGCGGCGATGCTGGAGCTTGAACCCGATCCAGTCCTGGTGATGGACACCCTGGTCGAAATGGTCGGTGCCCGCGGACGGGTGCTGCCTGCGACGTCGGTGGCCGTCGACCTCGTCGCCACCGCCGAGCGGGGCACTGTGAAAGGCCAGGTTGCGATCAGTGAGCGTGGAGCGATCCGCAGCCTGCGGTTCTCGCCAGCGAATCCTGAGGTGCCGGCTGCCGTGAGCGAGGCGATCGTCAACGCCGACCTGATCGTTTTGGGCCCTGGTTCCCTCTACTCAAGTGTGCTCGCTCCGGTCGTGCCCGGCGTGGCGGCGGCGCTTAAGCGGCGGTCGGGCACGCTTGCCTATGTTGCGAATCTTTCCGCTGAACCGGGGGAGACCGACGGGTATGACCTCGATGACCACATCGATGCGGTGGAACGACACGGCATCAGCCCGGATGTGGTCATTGCGGATGCAAACGCTTCTGTTCCCAGGCGTCGTCAGGATAGAATCAGAAGTTGCGAGCTCGTTGGAGCGCTCCAATCCGCCCACTCCGCCCACGATCCACGTCGGCTCGGGGCGGCGCTATTCGACCTGGTCTCGTAAACTCCCACCGTTCGCCAACGTCGTCGGACGACACCTCGTTTGCCATCCATAGAGGAGTCCTCGTGACTGTTTGCGTCGCCATTAACGGTTTCGGTCGTATCGGCCGAAACTTCTTCCGTGCTGCCAAGGAGCAGGGCGTTGACATCGACATCGTCGCCGTCAATGACCTGGGCTCCATCGAGACCATGGCGTACCTGCTCACGCACGACAGTGTCGCGGGGCCCTACCCGGGCACCGTCAAGACGACCAAGTCATCGATCACCGTCGACGGCCAGCGCCTCCCGGTGCTGTCCGAACGCGACCCGGCGGATCTCCCTTGGAGTGACCTCGGTGTTGATGTTGTCATCGAGTCAACCGGCTTTTTCACTGGAAAGGAAGCCGCTTCGGCCCATCTGGGCGCCGGGGCAAAGAAGGTCGTCATCTCCGCGCCGTCCGGCGACGCTGACGGCACGTTCGTCGTGGGCGTCAACGACGACACGTACAACCCGGCCCGGCAGCACATCATCTCGAACGCATCGTGTACGACGAACTGCCTGGCACCGATGGTGAAGGTTCTCGAGGAGACGTTCGGGCTCGAGCAGGGCTTGATGACCACCATCCACGCCTACACGGGCAATCAGCAGCTGATTGACGGTCCGCACAGCGATGCTCGGCGCGCCCGAGCGGCTGCTGTCAACGTCATCCCGACGTCCACGGGAGCTGCCTCGGCCATCGGCCTCGTCGTGAAGAAGCTCGACGGCAAGCTTGACGGCTCGGCGATCCGGGTGCCCATCCCGGCTGGTTCCCTCACCGACCTCACCGTCGTTACCAAGAAGAAGACCGACGTTGACGCCATCAACGCAGCGTTCAAGGCAGCCGCCAGGTCCGGCCCGCTCCGCAAGGTTCTCGACTACAGCGAGGCGCCGATCGTGTCATCGGACATCGTCGGGAGCCGCGCCTCGTGTGTGTTCGACGCTCCGCTCACCCAAGGCAGCGGCAACCTCTTCAAGGTGTTCGGTTGGTATGACAACGAGACCGGGTACAGTCACCGTCTCGTCGATCTCGCCGTGACGGTCGGGAAGAAGAAGACTCCAGTGAAGAAGGCCGCCAAGCGGGCCACGAAGGCTGCTAGCAAGTAGGGAATGATCGACGTTCCCCGCCTGGAAGATCTGGGCGATCTCAGCGGCAAGTCCGTCCTGGTCCGGGCCGATTTCAACGTTCCCATTACCGATGGGCACATCACCGACGATTTCCGGATTCGAGCAGCGGTCCCGACGCTGCGCTACCTGCTCGAGGCCGGGGCGAGCGTCACTGCCTGTACTCACCTCGGTCGCCCGAAAGGCGAGCCCGATGCGGCCTACAGCGTCGCGCCGGTGCGGGCGAAGCTCGCTGAGTGGCTCCCCGAGGTGACCTTGCTCGACAACCTTCGGTTCGATCCGAGTGAGACCGCAAACGATCCCGCCTTCGTCCAGGCGCTCATCGAGGGTCACGACGCCTACGTCAACGACGCGTTCGGGGCTTCCCATCGCGCGCATGCGTCGATCGTTGGGCCCCCGCAGTTTCTCCCATCAGCCGCTGGCCGTCTTCTGCACCGTGAGGTTGAGGTGCTCGGCGGGATGAACGACCATCCGCGCCGGCCGTTCGTGGCGGTCATGGGCGGGTCGAAGGTCAGCGATAAGCTTGCGGTCATCGAGGCCCTGCTCGAGCACGTTGATTCGTTGATCGTCGGTGGTGGCATGTGCTTCACCTTCCTGAGAGCGAAGGGACACAACATCGGCTCGTCGCTCTGCGAGGACGACATGATCGATACCTGCAAGACCCTCCTCGAGGGCTCGAAGCCGATTCATCTTCCCTACGACATCACCGCACTGGGTCCTGACGGGAGGCTGTTCGAGCCGGAAGCGGGCGGTGATGTCCGCCAGATCGGTGTCGAGATCCTCGACGGCTGGATGGGTGTCGACATCGGTCCAGGTTCCGCGGCCCAGTTCGGTGATGTCATTCATCAGGCCGGAACCGTCCTCTGGAACGGCCCGATGGGGGTCTTCGAGGATCCCCGCTTCGCCGGCGGTACCGGTGCTGTCGCCCAGGCAATGGCCAACACGAAGGCGTTCACGATTGTCGGCGGGGGCGACAGCGCTGCTGCTGCCAAAGAGTTCAAGGTCGACCGCGACATGGACCATGTGTCCACGGGTGGCGGCGCATCATTGGAGTTGATCGAGAAGGGCGACCTGCCCGGTCTCAAGGCCCTGAGAGGAGCACCGAATGTCCGGTGACCGCAAGCCGCTCATCAGCGGGAATTGGAAGATGAACCACAACCACTTCGAGGCCATCCAGACGGTCCAGAAGTTGGCGTATGCGATCGAGAAGGACGACTACGAGGCCTGCGATGTCTCGGTGCATCCGCCGTTCACCGACCTGCGTTCGGTGCAGACCGTTCTGCAGGCGGACAACATCCCCGTTTCGCTTGGTGCGCAGAACGTGCACCAAGCGGAGAAGGGTGGGTTCACCGGCGAAGTGTCGGCCGGGATGCTCGACAAACTCGACGTGAAGTACGTGATCGTCGGCCATAGCGAACGGCGTGAACTGTTCGGCGAGACCGATGAAGTCGTCAACGCCAAGGCCACTGCGGTGCTCCAAGCCGGTATGACACCGATTGTGTGTGTGGGAGAAACGCTCGAGGAGCGCACGGAGGGCAGGGCGCAGGCCCGCGTCACCCAGCAGCTCGCCGGTTCGCTTCCAGGACTCAAGCCGGAGATCGTCGAGGACATCGTCATCGCGTACGAGCCGATCTGGGCCATCGGCACGGGTGAGACAGCCACCCCGGCCGACGCGCAAGAGATGTGTGCCCACATCCGATCAAGGATCGCCGAGACCTTCGGCGCGAAGGCGGCGGAGGCGGTGCGCATCCAATACGGCGGCTCGGTAAAGCCCGCTAACGCACCCGAACTCATGGCCCAACCCGATATCGACGGCGCTCTGGTCGGTGGGGCGAGCCTCGATGCCGAGGACTTCGCCCGGATCGTCAAGTACCGGATCTATCAGGCCTGATCCTGAGCCCGCCTGGTCAGGAGTGCCGATCGGGCCGGTCGTTTCGGTATCCTGACGGCCGTGATCTGGTTCGTCGCCCCGCTGCACATTCTCTCTGCGCTCACCTTGGTCTTTCTTGTGCTTCTGCACAGCGGCAAAGGCGGTGGTCTCTCCGACATGTTCGGTGGCGGCGCAGGCGCGGCAGCTGCCGGTTCGACTGTGGTTGAGCGCAATCTCGATCGCATCACCGTGCTCGCTGCAGTGGTCTTCGGTTTCACCTCGATCGCCTACGGCCTGATCTTCTAGGGCTACATCCCACGGGCGTTGTCTCCGGCGCGATTGGGGGTGGCGCACTTACGACGCCGCGCTACGCTTCGCCTCCGCATCCGGGTCTCCCGGGTGGCCACGTCGGAGTGGCGGAATTGGCAGACGCGCTGGCTTAAGGTGCCAGTGCCCGTTAGGGCGTGGGGGTTCAAGTCCCCCCTCCGACACCATCAAGAACACGGAGATTCCAGGGCAGTAAGGCCCCGGAATTGTTCGTTTTGGCCAGCGTGGTCACGGATTGGTCACGCCTGACCGCTGATAATTGCGGCGATCGCTTCTGCCGCCTCTCGCTGCATTCCCACCGGACCCACCAGCCATTGCAACGAAATGGTTCGTTCGGGCCGCATTTGGTGATGTGTCGAGCTGCCGGTCTTGCTTCGTTGAGTGACGCTTTGGGTCTCTGCGCAGCGGTCGACCTCCTGTCGGGTTGGTTTCAGCGTTGTGGCGGTGTGCTGCGGTGTGTGGTGAGCTGAGCGCTCTAAGCCTGTGGTTTTTGTTTCGTGGCGTGAGAAGA
>MDTB01203210.1_pt1 | contig 17950 bp, 20 predicted proteins | sample 811161 | NCBI WGS metagenome assembly MDTB01 (sample SAMN05326650, study PRJNA326480) | marine metagenome | isolation source: seawater | place: Mediterranean Sea | collected 2009
TTAATATTTAAAAAAAACGCCGATTTAATAGTCGGCGTTTTTTTTTTGTTTTTTTATGATAATTGGATTGTATAAAGTCTTAATATTATGTTGAGCATTTTTATTTCTCCTTTTAAATCATTGTTATTTGATCATTCTTACTCTAAGGATATTTTATTTTTTTCAACTTTACTGATACTTATTCCAGTTGTTTTAATTACAGGACCTGCTCTACCTGATATTTTTCTATCTTTGATTGCTTTATATTTTCTAGTTATTTCAATTTATAATAGAAAATGGTCTTATTATAAAAATCCAATTTTTCTTGGTTTTATTCTTTTTAGTTTATACGGAGTTATGAGATCTTTATTTTCTGAATTACCATTAGAGTCTTTGACAACGGGAGGAAGTGTTTTTTATTTTCGATATATATTTTTTGCAATGGGTGTTTGGTATCTTTTAGATATGAATCCACATTTATCAAAATGTTTATTAAACATTTCATTTATATGCATTTTGGTTGTGAGCATTGACGGAACATATCAATACTTCTTTGAAGTTAATTTATTTGGTAATGAAAAACATCATTTCGATCGACTAACAGGATTATTCGGTGATGAGCCAATTATAGGAAGATATGTAGCTTATCTATCAATGTTTACAATTTCTTTGATATATCAAAACTATAAGAAATCTACAAAAGTAATTCTAGTATCAATGATTATTTTAATGATAAGTGAAGTATTAGTCTTCTTATCAGGCGAGAGAGCTCCTTTGTTTTATATAATTTTTTTTACTATTTTAATTACAATTTTCCTAGCATCTGTGAGATTATACAGAATTATAAGCTTTATAATTTCTTGTATACTAATTTTCATTTTTATTTCAATTAATCCTAATTCAAAAACAAGAATAATAGACCTTACTACTGATCAATTAAGTAAAACTTCTATACCATATCTTCCATACAGTAGTCATCATGAGGAACATTATATATCAGCTATAAAAATGTTATCAGATAAACCAATGTTTGGTATTGGAACAAATTTATTTCGTTTTAAATGTAATTATCCTCAATATGAATATAAAACTGTGGAAGGTTCTTGTTCCACCCATCCTCATAATTTCTATATTCAAATTCTTGCAGAATTGGGGATTGTTGGCTTTCTTTTTTTAGCTATATTTTTTTCATATCTTTTATTTATTAATCTAAGGCAATTTATTTTTCTTTATATTTTTAAAAATGACAAATTTATTTCTTTCAATCTATTTTTATACTCTATGATATTATTTATTTATTGGTGGCCCGTAATACCACATATGAGCTTCTATAATAATTGGAATAATGTGTTAATGATGTTACCTTTGGGATTTTTAATGAGATATTTATACGGAAGCTCAAAAAGTGGAAATTTTAATTAAATTCAAAAATTATATGTTAACCACCTTGAATCAAGGAAGTTTAGGCTTGTCACTTCCAGAGGTTTTAATGATTATAGCTTTTACTTTCTTGGCCATAGTTATAAGAGGTTTATTTGCTAAAATAATTGTTTCTAAAATAAAGAAAATTATTTTAAGAACTGGAAACAAAGTTGATGATAGTCTTTTTGATACTTTATCTTCTCCTTTAAAGACTTTGCCATTAATTCTTGTTTTCATTTTGATGGGTCTTTTTGTCAATACTGAAAGTAAATTATTTTTATTTTTAGAAAAAATAAATCAAACTTTAGTTACTATTTTCATATTTTGGTTACTTCATCAATCTTTGATGCCTTTATCTCAGGCTTTTAAAAAATTTGAACAATTATTATCTAAGGCATTAGTTTTATGGCTCATAAGATCTTTGAAATATCTAATTATTTTTTTAGGAACTGTAGCAGTTTTAGAAACATGGGGAATAAAGATTGGCCCTGTTATAGCTGGTTTAGGGCTATTTGGAGTAGCGGTTGCATTGGGTGCCCAAGATTTATTTAAAAACTTAATATCGGGTATTATGATTATTTTAGAGAGAAGGTTTGAATTAAATGATGTTATAGAGGTTCCTGGTCACGCTATAGGTACAGTAGAACACATTGGTTTTCGATCTACCTTAATTCGACAGTTTGACACTACTCCTATCTCAATTCCAAATTATGTTTTCTCTGATACATCCATCATCAACTTTTCAGATCGTAATTATAGAAGAATTAATTGGACGATAGGTTTAACTTATGACACCACAGTTAAGCAATTACAAAATATTTGTAATGATATCGATACTTATATTCGTTCAAGCGAGGATTTTGTTACTAATGAGACCTATAAATTATTTGTGCGTGTTGAAAAATTCAATGATAGTAGTATTGATATTTTGATTTATACCTTCACCAATACAAATGAGTGGGAAAAATACTTAAAAATTAAAGAGGAATTAGCATATCTTATTAAAGAAATAGTAGAAACAAACAAAAGTTCTTTCGCCTTTCCATCACAATCTATTTATGTTGAAAAAAAATAATTGATTATTTTTTTAAAATTAAACTATTAGATATTATACTTTTTTGAGAACAACTTTATCAATCTCTGGAATAAGTGTATTAACATATTCAAATTCACTGTATTCTCCACGAACAGCAACTTTTTCAATGAAATTTTTAATATTATCTAAATAATCGATATGTTTTTTTTCAGATAAATTAATTAAATACTCGTAAACATCTTTCCAATTGCCAAAGTCCTCCCAATTAATAAAACAGTTTTCAGGAACATATTTAGAAATATTTGGTGCTCCCCAGTAAATAGGTATGCAGCCAGCTTCTAATGGATCAAATATCTTATCTCCAGTCACATAGCCATTTATCGACATCGCATTTTCAAAAGCAATAGCAAATTTATAATTTGAGAGAACATCAAATTTATTATCAATTGAACCTTTCCATGATTTGTGTTTTTTTGCGAAAATTTTGCGTGCAAATGTTAATCGGTTCAAAGGACGCAGTATGCCTGAAAAAATTTTTTTATCCCATCCTATCCCATAAAAATCTAAATCATTAGGATGGTTATTTTCAAACCAACTTACTGCGTCCAAACGTTTTGTATACAGCTCAGATGGATGATTAGAGATTTTATTTCCTGCAATCATTACACAAAAGTTATTTTTTTTTGAAATATCATTAGGAACTTCTCGTTTGAAGGGACGACAGGAATTTAATTTAATGTAACGTTTGTTATCAATCAGATCATCACAAAATGTAAAAATCTTACTAAAATAATTATGTTTCATCAAATTCCAGTTTTTTGGAATTACTGCTGCTACTTCTTGAAGAATAAGAAAACTTTTATGAATTTCATTTTTTTTCGGCAATCTCTTTTGTATATCTAAATAAATAATTACATCAGACTCTTCAGGCTTATTTATATCAGCAGTTGCAAGATCAATTCCTTTTTTTGATAGTTCTGCTTTCAGGTACCAATATACATATATACAGTTATTAATGTTTAGTATTGGATCATCAATTTTAAAAATTCTATTTTTTTTATAATATTTGGATGTTACTAAGCTTGCTTTAAACATTAGTTAAATCAGGTAAATCCCTATATGAATCTTTATATATATCTTAACTATTATAATATGCTGTTGTAAAATTTTTGAATATTTTAACATCTCTCTAAATTTTAAATAAAATCTTCAGTATTATTTTTATTCTATGTAAAAAACTTAAAAATAATATAAATATAATCAGAATATGCAAAAATGGAGTATTTCAAAAAAATTTAATGAAGTAAGCATATGTGATCATGATGCCCATTATGATCTCAGGGGTAATCTTTGGACAATATGGGAAGAGTCATTGGAGCCTAAACAAATAAAGTTTAATCATGATAAAGTATCTGTTTCTAAAAAAGATGTATTACGAGGTATTCATGGTGATTTTAAATCACACAAGTACATAACAGTTCTTTATGGAGAAATATTTTTTGTCATTGTTGATTGTAGAAACTTAGAAAATAACAATAACAGTATTGAATCTGAAACATTTATTTTAAGTGGAGATAAGCCAAGATCGATTTTACTTCCCCCTGGTTTTGGAAATGCTTTTTTTGTCCTATCAGATAAAGTTGTTTTTCACTATAAATGGAGCTATAAGGGTTCTTATCCTGATGTAAAGGATCAATTTACAATAAAGTGGAATGATCCAAGGCTCAATATAACCTGGCCTCATAACAACCCTATTCTTCAGGAACGAGATAAATGATATTACATGGAAATAAATTACTTGAAAAAATAGGAGTTAAAAGGACTCCTAATTTGAATGCTAAATCACTAGAGTATTTTGAAAATCAAGTTGCTAAAAGATATGAGGCAGGTGAAATAAAAGGTCCAATTCATCTCTCATCAGGAAATGAAACAGAGTTATTACATATTTTTCAGTATATAGACAAGAATGATTGGGTATTTTCAGCGTGGCGGAATCATTATCATGCTTTACTTCACGGAATTCAAGAAAATGAACTTATGTCAAAAATACTTGCTGGTAAAAGTATGGGTATTGTAAGTAAAAATCCAAAATTTTACTCTTCCTCTATTGTTACAGGTTCTATTCCTAGCGCTCTTGGAGTGTCCGTTTCAGAAAAAAAGAAAAATAGCAGTCGTAATGTTTGGTGTTTTATTGGTGATATGACATATGAGACTGGTATTTTTTGGGAAGCATACAAATACAGTCAAAATTTTAATTTACCTTTAATATTTGTAGTAGAAGATAATGATAAAAGCGTAACATCTGATACTAAGAAAGCATGGGGTACAAAAATGGATTTATTACCAAACATTGTACATTATAAGTATCAGTCAGAGTATCCTCATCATGGAACTGGAAATTGGGTGAATTTCTAAATGAATAAAATAAATACATATAAGCTTAGTCTCACAGAGGCTATGAATGACATTGCAAAAATCGATAGTTCTTTCTTTATTGGGCAAGGAGTTATAGATGGTGGGCATGGTATGTCACCTACCTTAGAGCAAATAAATGATAAAAAAAAAATAGAACTTCCAGTTTTTGAGGAATTACAAACTGGCATAGCGCTCGGATTGGCTATGGACGATTGTTTTGTTGTATCGGTTTATCCGAGATTTGATTTCTTTATACTTGGATTAAATCAACTTGTTAATCATGCAGATAAAATAATTGAAATGAGCGATAATAAATTTTCACCTAATATTATTTTTAGAGTAGCAGTTGGTGCCAAAACACCTTTAGATGCTGGACCTCAACATACTCAAAATCACTGCTTAGCAATCAAGGCTATGTTGAGTAAAATTAAGGTAATCGAATTGAAAAAAGGTTCTAATCCTTATCTAGAATATAGGAAGGCAATTCAGGAAAAAGGAATTTTCGTAATAGTAGAACATTATGATCTCTATGGTGAAAAATTATGAGTTGGAAATTAATGGAAGGCAAATTTGACAATGAAGAAAGAGAAGGTCTTTGTAATTTTATAAAATCAACAGATAGATTCACAAACGGCCCTCTTGTCCATGAATTTGAAAAAATTTGGAGTAATTGGGTTGGTGTAAAAAATAGTGCTATGACTAATTCTGGCGCATCAGGAAACTACTTATCAATCGCGATTTTAAAACATTTAAAAGGAAAAGGAGAAGTCATAGTACCATCTCTTGGATGGTCAACAGATATTTCATCACTTATCCAACTTGGATTAACTCCTGTTTTTGTTGACATTAATCCTAATAACTTATGTATGGATGAAAAAGCTCTTGAAAATGCTATTACCTCTAAAACTATAGGTGTTGTGCTTATTCACACTCTTGGTTTTAATGGCCTATCTGAAAATATAATTAATATATGTATAAAAAATAATTTATTTCTGATTGAGGATTGTTGTGAGGCGCATGGCGCTACTTTTAAAGATAAACGAGTTGGATCTTTCGGTAATTTATCAATTTTTTCATTTTATTATGGCCATCATATTTCTACTATTGAAGGAGGAATGGTTTGTTCAAAGAATGATGAATTGCATGATCTAGCAAAAATGTTTCGTTCACATGGAATGATAAGAGAGGCAAGCCAAGAGCTACAAGATAAATATAAAAATAACTATAAAGATTTAAATCCTCTTTTCACCTTTGCAGTTCCTGGTTTTAATCTTAGATCGACAGAAATTAATGCATTTATTGGTTTGCAACAAATGCAGAAGATTGATCATATTATAAAGAAAAGATCGGATAATTTAAACCACTGGTTAAAAAATTTAAATAAAGACAAATATTTCATAAACTTTAATCAAGAAGGATCTAGCAACTTTGCTTTGCCTTTAGTTCTTAATGAGGAAAATCCTGACCTTTTTTTAAAATTAAAAAGTTATTTAACAAAAAGTGAGGTAGAATTTAGGGTAGGGACTGCAGGGGGCGGTAATTTGGCAAGACAGCCTTTTGTTATAAATAATAGTCATCGTATATCCGGAACGTTAAAAAATACAGATAAAATCCATAAGTATGGACTTTATGTAGGAAACCATGAAAATTTAAATAATGAAAATATCAATAGAGTAGTTGAGGCAATTAATGAACTTTAAAAATAAAAATATTCTTATTACTGGGGCAAATGGCATGATAGGAAGAGCTCTTCTAAATAAAATGATGAAATTAGAAGCTAATATTTTAGCTGTTGATTTATTTAAACCTAAAGATTTAGATAACAAGATCAAATTTATTGCAGGAGATCTAAGAGAATTTAGTTTTTGTAAGGAAATTATGAGTGGAATGGATATTGCATTTCATGTAGCAGGAATTAAAGGATCTCCACAAGCATGTATGGAAAATCCAGCAGATTTTTTTATTCCAATGATACAATTCAATACAAATGTATTAGAGTCAGCTAGGCTTGAGCGAGTTCAGGCGATTGCCTATACAAGCTCAATTGGAGTATACTCACCATCTAATCTATTTAAAGAAGATGATTTATGGAAGGGACTGCCATCAAAAAATGATTGGTATGGTGGTTGGGCGAAGAGAATCGGAGAAATGCAAGCTGATGCATATAAAATTCAACACGATTGGAACGGAATAAAAGTACTAAGACCAGCTAATGTTTATGGAAGATTCGATAATTTTAATATTAATGGTGCAATGGTTATTCCATCATTAATTCATAAAGCTTCTTTGGCATCAAAAAAACTTGATGTTTTTGGTGACGGTACACCCGTGAGAGATTTTATTCATGCCGAAGACGTAGCAGAAGGCCTTATATTTTCTATTTTAGAAGATATAGATCAGCCAATGAACTTAGGATCTGGCAATGGTCACTCAATTTTCGAAATTGCAAGCTTAGTTGTTAAACATACTAACCCATCATTAGAAATAAACTGGCTTGGGACAGATTTTGTTGGAGATAATATCAGAATTATGGATTGTACAAGATCAAAAAAATTAGGCTTTAGTCCTAAAGTTTCAATTGAAGATGGTATAAAAGATACTATTTTATGGTTTTCAAAAAATAAAGAAAGTGCATTAAATCGTTTTAATGCCTTTAAAAAATGAAAAGTATTTTAATTTCAGGCACTAGTTCAGGGCTTGGAAAATATCTTCATAATTCTATTTTAGGATCTACATCTTTAAATAGAAAAAATCTAAACGATCATTATGAAAATTACTATGATCTAGTTATTCATTGCGCAGGCTCTTCGGATCATAAATCTGAAAATATGATTTATGAAAGTGAAAAATTGTTAAAAGATCTCTTAAAAATAAATCATAAAATTTTTGTTTTTATATCGACAATAGATATTTACCGTGATCCAAATTCGTTTTATAGTAAATCAAAATTAAATTGTGAAAATATTTTAAAAGATCATCCTCACAGTCTTATTTTAAGATCATCTATGATTTTAGGTCCAACTATGAGAAACAACCATATTATCAGACTTCAAAATAATGAGAATTTAAATTTATCAGAAGAATCTACTTTTAACTATATTTCAATGAGTCGATTTAAATCAATATTGCTCCTCAACGACTTATCAAAGATAAGGGGAGTTTACGATTTTGTATCTACTAATAATCTAAATATCCATGAAGTAAAAAAAATACTTAATTCTTCAAGTGAAACTGGTTCGTACACCTACAATTCTCCGGTAAATTTTGAAAATCCTATATTTGCTGCTTTTCCAAAGTTAGCACTATCATCTCAACAGGCAATATGTGAAGTGGATAAATGACTAATATATTAATTTGTGGGGCAAGTGGTTTTATTGGTCAAAATCTCATGGAGCATTTTTCAAAGGATAGAAGTTTTGATGTTACAGGTGTTATTCATAATTCTGAGATACCTAGTCATTTAAAAGATTTGAAATTTATTCGTGGTGATTTAAGAAATTTATCTTTTGTAAACGAGGTTTGCAAAAAAAAAGATATTATATTGCAATTTGCTGCAACTACTTCTGGAGCTAATGATATTATCAACAAACCTCATTTACATGTTACAGATAATGCAATTATCAATAGTTTAATCTTGAGAGCCTCCTACGAACTAGGCATTAAAAAATTCATTTTTCCAAGTTGTACAGTAATGTATCAATCTAGTTCACAATCTATTAAGGAAAGCGATTTAAACTATAATATTGATTTACAAAAACAATACTTTGGTGTTGGAAACACAAAATTATATATCGAAAAAATTTGTGAATTTTACTCTAGAATTAGTAATACTCAACACATAGTACTTAGACATTCAAATATATATGGGCCTCATGATAAATTTGATCTTAAACGCTCACATATGTTAGGTGCTAATGTTACAAAAATATTATCAAGCAATGATAACGATACTATAAATGTTTGGGGTACTGGAGAAGAAAAGCGAGATTTATTATATGTTTCTGATTTTATCAGAGCGGTTCAAGCCTCTTTAAATATTAGTGATAATTTTGGTATTTATAATGTTGGATTTGGGAAGTCTGAATCAGTAAGAAATGTTGTTGAAAAAATTATAAGAATATCAGGTAAAAATTTAAAAATAAAACATGATCTATCTAAGCCATCTATCCCTACTAACATTGAACTAGACTCCTCAAAATTTAATAAGCTTACGAATTGGAAGCCATTAATTTCTCTAGACCAAGGCATAACTCTTACTTGTGATTGGTGGAAAGAGGCAATAGAAAGTGGTAATTTAAAAATTTAAAAATGAATACAACAAAGCGTAAAACTGCTTTTATCACTGGTATAACCGGAATGGTTGGCTCACATTTGGCTGATTTTTTGATTGAAAATACAGACTGGGATATTGTCGGTCTGATTAGATGGAGAAGTTCTTTAGAAAATATTGGAGATTTGGCACGAATGTCAAATTCTAAAGATCGAGTAAGTTTTATCTACGGAGATTTAACAGATCCTACTTCAATTAAAAACGCTATAGATGATTTTAAATTTGATTATGTTTTTCATCTTGCAGCACAGAGTTTTCCAAAAACTAGTTTTGAGAGCCCCCTTCAGACTTATGATGTAAATATATTAGGTACCTCAACTCTTCTTGAAGCATTAAAAAATAATTCTCCTGATGCCATAATTCATGTTTGTTCATCTTCAGAAGTCTTTGGCAGAGTTCCAAAAGAAAAAGTGCCAATTAAAGAGGATTGTGCTTTTCACCCCGCTTCCCCATATGCAATATCGAAGGTGGGAACCGATTTAATTGGGAGATTTTTTTCAGAAGCTTATGGGCTCAAGATTATGACGACACGAATGTTTACTCACACTGGGCCAAGAAGAGGAGATGTCTTTGCTGAGTCATCATTTGCAAAACAGATAGCTTTAGCTGAGGCGGGTTATCAAAAGCCACTTATTAAAGTTGGCAATCTTGATAGTTTGAGAACCATTGCTGATGTTAGAGATGCTGTTCGTGCCTATTATATGCTAGTTACTATTAATCCAATACCTGGCGAAAGTTATAATATCGGAGGTACACACACTCTTACAGTTAAGGAGATTCTTGAATATTTGATTTCAATATCTACTCTTAATACAAAACTTGAATATGTCATAGATAAAAGTAGATTACGGCCCATTGATGCTGATCTTCAGCTTCCTAGTACGGAAAAATTTACAAAACACACAGGATGGACTCCAAAAATAAAATTTGAAAAAACAATGAATGATCTTTTAAATTATTGGCGCGAGAAAATTGACAAAGATGGGAATGTATTTTTGGAAAGATGATCAGATATTATCAAATTTTTCTTTAACAAATATACTTAAAATTTATAAATAAATAATGATCAATGTTAGAACCCCCTTTAGAATCGGTCTTTTTGGCGGAGGAAGTGACTATCCAGACTGGTATCGAGAGTACGGTGGTAAAACAATAAACTTTTGCATAGATAAATATTGTTATATTTCAGCGAGGGACCTTCCTCCATTTTTTGGTTATAAATGGCGATTAAGATATTTTACTACAGAAGAGGTTTCCTCAATTGATGAAATTAAACATCCCTCTATTAGAGAATGTTTAAAGTATTTTAATATACAAGAGGGTCTTGAAATAGTCCATCAAGGTGATCTTCCCTCTCGATCTGGCTTAGGCTCTAGTTCGGCATTTACTGTCGGAATGATAAAAGCATTAACTGGCCTTCAAGGAAAAGTTATTACAAAGAAAAATTTAGCATTAACTGCAATAAATATAGAACAAAATAAAATAGGTGAAGCTGTTGGCTCTCAAGATCAAGTAGCCACAGCTTATGGTGGGTTTAATTATACAGAATTTTCAGAAAAAAATGATTTCTCGGTTTATCCAATTAAATTAAAAAAAGAGCATTTAAATTTATTACAACAAAATTTTTTATTATGTTTTACTGGTTTAACAAGAGATGCTAAAGATGTAGCAGCCACTCAAATAAAATTAACTAGAGATCAAAAAATTAATTTAAAGGACATTATGGAAATATGTAGTGAGGGCTATAAATGTTTAACAAAAAAAAATGATATTATTTCTGAAATTGGACGTCTTTTAGATGAGCAGTGGAGAATAAAAAAAAGTTTGACCAAGCTAATTTCTAATAATTATATTGATGAAATTTATGATGTTGGAAAGAAAAATGGAGCTATTGGAGGAAAGCTGCTTGGTGCTGGTGGTGGAGGTTTTATGCTCTTTATTGCATCACCAGAAGATCATGAAAAAATAAAGAAAGCACTTTCTAAACAAATGTTTGTTCCTTTTAATTTTGACTTTGATGGGTCAAAAGTAATTTATCATTCATAGCGATTTATAACTTTATTTTTTATTACTTGATCATTGTGGTTTTTTAAAAATGATTTTGAAAAATTAAATTTTTTTTTGATAAAATCTATATGATTAAATAGACATACTTAATTTGAGGCAAATAACATATATGAAAAAAAAGATTTATTTTTGTAATAGTTTCGAACAACTTCCAACTGCAATAGGTTTAGTAAATAAATATCAGGATACACTTATTATAACTCCTTCTATTGATATATTTAATTTTTTAAAAAAAATAGATTTATCTGTAAAAAAAATTGAGGTAGTTTCAAAAGTGATTAGACCAAATTTTATTTTAAGAGACTTAAAAAATTGGTTTCAACCCAATAGTTATGAAAAATTTTATAAAAAAGATTATGAAATTTTTTTTTCTAGTTATTGTGATGACCTCGCGTTTATATCTTTTTTAAAAAAATGCCAAAATGAACCTATTTATATTCCTCTGACTCCCAAAAGAGAAATAGAAAAATTATCTAAAATAAACATTTTTAAAAGTAAACAATTAATAATCCAATTTATTTTTTCCATTTTTTTTTATAGAATTTTTTTTGATATATTAAGTGTTGATTCAGAAATTTTTTTAGGGCATTTGCCTAATAAAATTACAAAAAAAAAGATTACAATTAATTTTGAGTTAAATGAATTACAAATAAAAAATAAAAAAATTTTTAACTTAAAACTTACTAAATTTAAAAATCCTATTTTTCTTCTTGGCTATACTTATGATAATGATGTCAAATATTTTGGAAAAAAAATTTTAGATAGGTTTTTAGATGATATTTTTAAAATTCCCAATAGTATAATTAAAATTCATCCTGGTAGTAATTTAGAAAAATACGTATCAAATCATAAACATTTATCAAAATTAAAAAAAAAGGATCAATTAAATTCTGATATTCCTGTTGAATTAATCTTACCTTATTCGAGAGAGGTTAGAATTTTAGGATCTAGGGTATCTCTGCTCTTTGCTAAAAAAGGAATTAATGTTTTTTTTTATACTGCCCTGTTAAATAAGAAAATTTCTAATTTAGACTCTTATAACCTTTCTTTGATTAATAAATTATCAAAATTTGATAACGTAAAACTTATAAGATTATGAATGTATCTCCTAGTAATTTAATTGTTTGAAAAAAAATTATCTAAATATATAGATATACAAATAGACAATTAATAAAATTTAATACTTCCAATAATATAACCAAAAGTTATTATCAAATTCTACATCATAAAAATGAGTAAAAAAAAAATTATATCTTTATTTGAAAAGTCAATTTCTGTAAAAATACAATGTTTGAATCAAGGGTTAGATTGTATTTCTAAAATGGGAGAAGAAATCTCTAAATCTATTCAAAATAATGGAAAAATTATGTTATGTGGTAATGGAGGTTCTGCAGCTGATGCACAACACCTCGCAGCTGAAATGCTTGTAAGGCTTAGACCTATGAATAACAGAGAGGGTGTTGCCGCAATATCTTTAGCGCAAGATACATCTACAATTACAGCTTGTGGTAACGACTTTGGATACGATATGCTTTTTGAAAGAACTCTTAGGTCTCTTGGAAAGAAAGATGATTGTTTAATTGGCATTACTACATCAGGTAACTCTAAAAATGTTATTCTAGCCATGAAGGCAGCTAAAGAGTTAAATATTAAAGTTTATGGTTTTTTAGGATCTGGCGGAGGCGAGGCCGCACGTTATTGTGATGAAGCTTTTATTGTTCCAAGCAATGATACGGGTAGAATTCAAGAAGCCCATATTACTGCTGGACATGCTCTCATGGAATACATTGAAGATAAATTAATCGATAATGGTTATTTAAATTTAATAAAATCTTAAGAATGAATGTTTCTATTGAAAAAATTGATGCTTTTATATTTGATTTTGACGGTGTTATGACAAATAATAATGTATACATAGATCAAGAAGGAAGAGAGGCTGTTAGTTGTAGTCGAGCAGATGGCTTAGCTTTAGATGTTTTACATAAAATTAATAAACCTTCTTATATTATTTCTACAGAGACAAACAATATTGTCAAAATGCGTGCTAATAAGTTAAAGATTCCAGCAATTCAAGGAGTGAGCAATAAAGAAAAAGCTGTCAAAGATCTTGCAAATAAAAATAACTTTGATTTAAATAAACTTGTTTATACTGGAAATGATTTAAATGATTATTATGCTATGAGTATTTGTGGTTTTTCAATATGTCCTGCAGATAGTCACCCTAAAATTAAAGATATATCTAATATTGTCCTTAAAACCACTGGTGGCAAAGGAGTTGTAAGAGAAATATTAGAGGAAGTATTTAAATTAAATTTAATTGAAATCTTATACGAAAATTGAAAGGAAAATTATGTCAATTATTATTACAGCTGAAATAGGAATTAATCATAATGGAGATATGTCCATTTGTAAAAAACTGATAGATGTTGCAGCAGAGTCTGGGGCTGATTGTGTTAAGTTCCAAAAAAGAGATATTAACGAGGTATACACTCAAGAATATTTAAGCTCATCAAGAGAAAGCCCCTGGGGTACAACACAAAGAGAACAAAAAGAGGGTCTAGAATTTAGCGCAGATGAATATAACGAGATTGAGGTATATTGCAAATCAAAAGGAATCGACTGGTATGCTAGTGCTTGGGATATTAATTCACAAAAATTCCTTAGACAGTTTAACTCTAAATATAATAAAGTTGCTTCAGCTATGATCGTACATAATGAGTTATTAAAAGAGATTGCAAGTGAGGGAAAACATACTTTTATATCTACAGGAATGACTACTTATGAAGATATTCAAAACGCAGTGGATATTTTTAATAAAGCGAAATGTTCATTTGAATTAATGCACACAGTTTCTACTTACCCTATGAAGGAAGAAGATGCTAATCTGAATATGATTAATACTCTGAGAGATAAATTTAATTGTAATGTTGGATATAGCGGCCATGAAGTTGGTCTTGCTATTTCTTATGCAGCAACAGCACTAGGTATAACTTCATTAGAGCGTCACATTACATTAGATAGATCAATGTATGGTTCAGATCAATCTGCTTCTGTTCAGCCAGCAGGTTTTAGACAATTAGTTGGTGCAGTTAGAAAGATTGAATTGGCAATGGGTGATGGTATCAAAAGAGTTTATGAAGCTGAAAAACCTATTGCTGAAAATCTTAGACAGCATTTGGACTGGAAAAAGTAAAATTAGCATAATAGGTATAATCCAAGTAAGCCTAACATCTAGGAGCATAAGAAAATATCAAGTTTTTCTAGTAGGCAAGTGGCAGAATAAGTTTAAGATAATTAAAAATTTTAAAATAAATCCTCTAAAATTTATTTTTTAATTTTGACTTAGTAGATGGTAAGCATCTTTTAAAAAAGATGGGACAAAATAAATTTATACAATTATTTTAAATTGAAAAAAATTTTGACCTCAAATTCTCAATTAGATATCGTAGCTTTAATTCCAGCTAGATCAGGTTCAAAAGGTATAAAAGACAAAAACATTAAATTATTAAATAAACATCCTTTAATTAGCTACAGTATAATAGCTGCGAAATTATCAAGATTGATAAAAGACGTATTTGTTACAACAGACTCAATTAAATATGCTAAAATCTCTAAGCGTTATGGTGCTAATACTCCTTTTTTAAGACCGAAAGCAGTATCTCTAGATAAAAGTATTGATAAAGAATTTTTTTTACATTTTATTGATTGGTGTAAAAACCATAGGAATAAAATACCAGATTTAATAGTTCACCTTAGACCAACTACTCCTCTAAGAAATTTTAAATTGATTGATCAAGCTATTCAAAATTTTATTGGCCATTCAGAGGCAACCTCATTACGATCTTGTCAACTAACAAGTTTAACACCTTATAAAATGTTTTTTGAAGAAAATTACTTTTTAAAGCCTTTCTTGAATATTAATTCTAATATTGAGCCATATAATGCACCTCGACAAAATTTTCCCAATACATATTTACCAAATGGATACGTTGATATCATCAGGCCTAAAATTTTAAAAGAGACGGGAATGTTACATGGAAATAAAATTTTATTATATTTAACTGAAAAAATTGCTGATATTGATGATGTTAGTGACTTAAAATACGCTGAAGAATTACTCAAAAGTAAAAAATATTTAAGTTTAATAAAAAATTTAGATAAAGTGACTCAATGACCTTGTCATCAATAGGTTTAATTCAAGGACGTTTATTTCCAAAGTATATTGACCAACTCCAAGTCTTTCCTGATAAAACATGGAAAAAAGAAATCAATATTCTAAGAGAAATAGGTTTTGATTATATTGAACTCTTATGGGATAAAAAAAAAAGTATTAAGCAAATTTGGGAAATTCAAGATCAATTCTTATTGCATTCCAAAATACAAGCACATTCAATTTGTTTGGACAGTATTACATTCCAAAATTCATCAAATAGTATTATTAATGAAATTGATGATGTAATAAGAACTTTTGGAAAAAAAACTCCATCAATTTTAGTAATACCCTTATTGGGTAAAGTAGGAATTAATTCTTTTGGTAAGCTAAAAGATTTTATTGCGAATGTTAATATGCACAATGTTATAAAATCAATAAAAGAATACAATATTAAACTTGCTATAGAAATTGACATGCCATCAGCACATGTTTTAGATGCGTTAAATTTTGATAAATCTGGATTAATTGGAGTGTGTATTGATTCTGGAAATCTATGGAATTATTCAGAGAGCCCTACTAAAGACATCCTTACTCTTTCAGAAAAAGTAATTCATGTACATATCAAAGACAAAGATAGTATAGGAAACAATGTAATGCTCGGTAAAGGCTTAGTTAAATTCAATGAATTTTTTAAAGCTCTTATAGAGATAGGTTATTCTAAAAATATGACACTTGAAACTAAATATTTTAAAGATCCCATTGTTGAAGCAAAAAATAATCTTCAATATATTTTAGCTATATTATCAAAGTTATGAAAATTTTATTTATAGGGCTGGGTTCAATTGGGCAACGTCATATTCAAAATATAAAGTATTTGTATGGTAAAAATGTAAAATTTGATGCTGTAAGAACTATTTCTCACAATAACTTAATTAAAAATGGCTCTTTAAAAAAAGTCAAAGATTTAAATAGTTTTTATAACATTAATACTTATGAAAAAATTGAAGATGCAATGAAAGAAAATAAATATGATGCTGTATTCATTACAAATCCTTCATCGCTTCATGCTGCTACTGTTATGAAATGTCTGGAATTCAAAGTTAATATATTTGTCGAAAAACCCCTATGCGTAAGCATTAAAGAAGCTGATAAAATAAAAAAAAAATTAAAAAAGAATAAATCTATTCTATATGTAGGATATCAAAATCATTTTGATCCAATTTATCAAAAAGTAAAAGATGTGGTTTATTCTAAGAAATTAGGTGACTTAGTAAGTGCAAGATTTGAATGGTGTACTTATTTGCCAAACCATCACAAATATGAAGATTATAAAAAAGGTTATGCTGCTCGAAGTGATTTAGGTGGAGGAGTACTTCTTGGACTAAGTCATGAAATAGATATGGTTATTTCATTATTTGGCCTTCCATCAGCAATAAATGCTTTGAAATCTAATAATAAAAAAATCAATTTAGCCGTTGATGATACTATTTTGGCACTTTGTGATTATTCTAATAAAAACAATAACTTTGCTTTAAGCCTTGTCTTGTCCTATTCGCAAATATACGAGACACGAAATTTTAGAATTCATTTTGAAGATGGTTTTGTAGAATGCGATTTTAATCAGAGAAAAGTTACTATTTTAGATAATAATAAATCAGGATTACCAGAAATTTTTAAGTCAAATTTATCGAGGAATAAGATATTCATAGCTCAGATAAAAGAATTTATTCATGCAATTAGTAAAGACGATATCTCAATAAATAATATTGACAATTCAATTAATATTATAAATTTTATAGAAGATATTAAAAATCAGATAAAATAATGAAAAATTATTTAAAAACATACTATTCTTTCGATAAAAGACCAAAATCAAATTACCCTGAAAAATTAATTAAATATCTCAGTGAGAATTATTTTAATGAATCACATAAATCAATCTTAGATATGGCTTGTGGAAGGGGCGATCAGATGAGAGCATTTTCCGACTTGGGCAAAGATGTAACAGGTATTGATATAGATGAAGACGCAGTTGATATGTGCGCACCAAATAAGGTTGTTATTCATGATATAACTAAAGGAAATTGTCCATTAGAAAGTTCAAGTTTTGATATTTTTTTTAATAAATCAATTATAGAACATTTATATCATCCTGAAGTTTTACTAGATGAAGCATTTCGTCTTTTGCGTCAAAATGGTTTGATAATAACTATGTGTCCAAGTTGGCTACATATGGGATGGGGACCTTTTTATCAAGATCACACTCATCATACTCCTTTTACTCTTCCATCACTAAGAGATATACATATTAAAAGTGGTTTTGAAATTATTGATATCAAACATTTTCGTCAATTACCTTCACTTTGGAGGTATCCATGGATGATACTTTTTACAGAAATTATAAGAAAACTCCCAATTCCATACAGTCCTCAAAATCAATTTTCATTCCCAAGTAACATAAATAAAGTTATAAGATTTAGTAATGAAGTAATGCTGCTATGTGTAGCTAGAAAGATTTAATATTATGAATGAGAATATTTTATGGGAA
>MDTB01050582.1_pt1 | contig 17947 bp, 12 predicted proteins | sample 811161 | NCBI WGS metagenome assembly MDTB01 (sample SAMN05326650, study PRJNA326480) | marine metagenome | isolation source: seawater | place: Mediterranean Sea | collected 2009
GGTTGCGTTTCGCGATTCGTGAGGGCGGGCGTACGGTGGGTGCTGGTGTGGTAGCCAAAATTGTAGCGTAGTTACTGAGGGTCCAAATTGTTGGTATAAGGTCTCTTGTTTGCCACAGGCGAGCACTGTGGCTTAAGTTGGTACGAAACATAAGGCCAGTAGTTCAATTGGTAGAGCATCGGTCTCCAAAACCGACTGTTGGGGGTTCGAGTCCCTCCTGGCCTGCCAGATATGCTGCGGAGTGAATCTTAAGAATGAGTGGAGATGTGCAAAATCAAGGTCATCGTTATGACTGGGTCAAATGGGCTTTGGTCTTCGGATTAGTTTCATCCGCCATTTATGGGAACTGGTACTATAGTGCGGAATCACTGTTTTTCCGGGCACTCGCGTTTTTGCTTGTCTTGGCAGTATGTTCTGCTATTGCATTCAGAACTGAAAAGGGTTCGGCTACTTGGGAATTGGCATTGGGTGCAAAAACAGAGTGGCGAAAGGTGATTTGGCCATCCAAAGAAGAACGAAATCAGACAACTTTAATCGTGGTAGGAGTAATAATGCTCATGGCATTAATTTTATGGGGAATTGATTCCCTGCTAAGTTGGGTAGCGTCCGTAATAATGGGATAAGGGAGTCAGATCTGAATGCGTTGGTTTGTAGTGCATGCTTACTCGGGTTATGAAAAGAAAGTAGCCTTGGCGCTCCAAGACAGAGTGAAACTTAACCGTCTTGATGATCGTTTTGGTGACATTATGGTTCCTACGGAGGAAGTGGTCGAGATGCGAGATGGCCAAAAACGCACAAGTGAGCGCATGTTTTTCCCGGGATATGTATTAGTTCAGATGGAGTTAGACGATCAAACCTGGCATTTGGTTAAAGAAACGCCGAGGGTATTGGGATTTATAGGTGGTAAAGCGGATAAGCCTGCACCAATCTCTGACAGAGAGGCGGAGTTAATTCTGCAGCGAATGCAAGACTCAGAGGAGGCGCCGCGTCCCAAGACGATGTTCGAACCCGGGGAGATGGTCAGGGTGTGTGATGGTCCATTTAATGACTTTAATGCAATTGTTGAAGAGGTAAATTATTCGAAAAACAAATTGCGGGTGGCAGTGTCTATTTTCGGGAGATCAACACCGGTGGAATTAGACTTCGCTCAGGTGCAGAAGTCATAAACAGTACCAACATGCTGCAAGAAACAGTGACCGTGAAAGTGGTAATAATTTACAACAAACATCGACTTGTTTGTTTTTTGAAATAGCGAAAGCATCTCTTTAAGAGATTCGCTCTAAGTAGTGAGGCACCATTAATGGCGAAAAAAGTACAAGCATATATAAAGCTTCAAGTACCAGCTGGGCAGGCAAATCCGAGTCCCCCGGTTGGTCCGGCTCTGGGCCAACATGGCGTTAATATAATGGAATTCTGTAAGGGATTTAATGCACAGACACAGGGAATTGATGCTGGAGCGCCGGTTCCCGTCATAATAACTGTATATGTTGATCGTAGTTTCACTTTTGAAATGAAGACTCCGCCCGCGTCTTACTTACTTAAAAAGGCGGCTGGAGTGAAAAGCGGTAGTGGCGAGCCTAATAGCAAAAAAGTTGGAACCGTAACTAGGGTTCAGCTTGAGGAAATCGTTAAAATAAAACAGCCGGATTTGACCGCGGCTAATTTAGAAGCAGCGATCAATACCATCGCTGGCTCTGCGAGATCGATGGGTCTCAATGTAGAGGAGGTGTAGATGCCGAAAGTAACGAAAAGACGCAGTGTGAGCGATGGGAAAGTCGATCGAACAAAGCTTTATGAGGTGGATGAAGCGTTGAGTTTGCTCAAGGAGCTTTCGACCGTAAAGTTCACCGAATCGGTGGATGTGGCTATAAACCTAGGAATCGATCCGCGAAAGTCAGATCAAGTAGTTCGTGGAGCGAGTACTTTGCCAAATGGTACAGGAAAGCATGTTAGAGTCTGTGTCTTTGCACAGGGGGACGCTGCTGAAGCGGCTAAAGAAGCTGGTGCGGAATTAGTTGGCATGGACGATCTAGCTTCCGAAATAAAGGAAGGAAATTTAGATTTCGATGTGGTAATTGCGTCTCCAGATGCAATGAGAGTTGTGGGTACGCTTGGAAAATTATTGGGTCCGCGGGGGTTAATGCCCAATCCGAAATCAGGCACTGTTACGCCGAATGTCGCGGATGCGGTGCGTAATGCAAAGTCGGGACAAATTCGCTACAGAGCGGATAAAAACGGAATTGTTCATGGAGGTATCGGTGTTGTGTCCTTCGATGTGGATTCATTGAGAAATAATTTAGAAGCTCTGGTTGCAGATTTGTTAAAGCTAAAGCCGGCATCCTCGAAAGGGGTTTATATGAAAAAAATTACGCTATCATCAACGATGGGTCCTGGAATCATTGTCGATAAGGCATCCCTAAATGCTTAGGCGGGAGAGAAGCTGCTTGATTTATAAGGTTGGATCGACGATATTTTTGAGCTGCCTTTCAAAAACCACAGGGGTTATAGGTTTAATCGATTTGGGTTGAGAAAGGTGGTCTTGGGTAGACAGACCCGTTTCGGCTAAACTCGGCCGGCAACGGCCACAAAAGCGCGGGCGTGACAACAGTGTTGCGGCTGGATCAAAACGAAGGATCGGACAGAAAATTATGCCATTAACCCTTGATGAAAAAAAATCAATTGTAGCGAACGTCCATGCCACGGCAGATATAGCGCTGTCATTAGTCATTGCGGATGCCAGAGGCGTAAGCGTATCTGAGATGACAAAATTACGAGCCGATGCAAGAGCAATGAATGTTAAAGTATCTATAGTGCGTAATACCCTTGCTAAAAGAGCATTTGAGGGTACTGAGTACCAGTGCGTAGAGGATGCTCTCCAAGGACCTTCTGTGTTTGCATTTTCAATGGATGACCCTGGGGCAGCAGCGCGCTTGCTCAAGGATTTCGCAAAGGTAAACGAAAATTTCAAAGTTAAGGCGCTCTCGACTGCAGGGCAACTTCTTGACAGTGCCGAGGTAGATACTTTGGCCAATTTGCCCACACGTATTGAAGCATTGGGGATGTTAGCTGTAGTTACCTTGGCGCCAGTTAACAAACTAGTTCGAACTTTGAATGAGATTCCTACCAAAGCAACTCGAGTAGTAGCTGCTATTCGGGACATCAAAGAACAAGCGGCGTAAAAAATATCTATTTTAATTTATAAATAAAAGGAGGTCCTAAATGGCCCTATCAAATGAAGAAATATTGGATGCAATCAGTGAAATGAGTGTTATGGATGTGGTAGCGCTGGTAAGTGCAATGGAGGAGAAGTTTGGTGTCTCGGCTCAAGCTTCGGTTGCTGTAGCAGCGGCTCCAGAGGCTGCGGGAGAGGATGTTGCCGCTGAACAGACTGAATTTGATGTGGTTCTTAGTGTAGTTGGAGATAAAAAAGTCAATGTAATCAAAGCGGTGCGTGCTATTACCGGTTTGGGTCTCAAGGAAGCTAAGGGAATGGTCGATAGCGCGCCCTCAAACGTAAAAGAGGGTGTTTCGAAAGAAGATGCGGAGGACGCAAAAAAACAACTGGAAGAGGCTGGAGCGAGCGTTGATCTCAAGTAGTCATCTCCACGACAACTGATTCATAGCAAAACTTTGGTTTTCATTTTATTTGGCGGCCTCGGCAAGTATCTGGACATTAAAAATTTTTGAGGGACAAACATGGCATATTCCTTTACTGAGAAAAAGCGAATCCGTAAAAATTTTGGTAAATTGCCAAATGTAATGGACTTACCTTATCTACTATCAATTCAATTAGATTCATATAAAAATTTTACACAGTTGGGTTTGGCTAAGGAAGCGCGACAAAACACAGGCCTTCACGCAGCGCTTAGTTCAATATTCCCAATTGTTGGGTATGCTGGTTTTGCGGCACTAGAGTATGTCGATTATGTTCTCGGAAAGCCAGCCTTTGAAGTTGACGAATGTAAATTACGTGGCGCGACATTTTCTGTGCCACTGAGGGTCAGAGTCCGGCTCTTAATATATGACAAAGAATCTGCGAATAAAGCGATTAAAGATATTAAAGAGCAAGAAGTATATCTAGGTGAAATACCTATTATGACAGATAATGGAACTTTTGTTATCAATGGCACAGAACGAGTTATTGTGTCTCAGCTCCACCGTTCGCCTGGAGTAATTTTTGACCATGACAAAGGCAAAACACATTCATCCGGTAAACTTTTATATACCGCGAGAGTAATCCCTTACAGAGGATCGTGGTTAGATTTTGAATTTGACCCAAAAGACTTATTATACGTCCGTATTGATCGACGTAGAAAGCTGCCAGCTACTATCTTGTTGCGTGCGCTGGGATATTCTAGTGAAGAAATACTCGAGTCTTTTTTTGATACCAGTACATTTAATTTTAGAGATAATGTTTTTTTTCTAGATTTAGATCCTGAGAGGTTAAGGGGTGAAATAGCTGTTTTTGAGATCAAAGATAATGATGGAAATGTTGTTGTTGAAAAGGGTAGGCGGATTACTGCGAGGCATATCAGGCAACTAGCGAAAAACGAAGTGACAACTTTGGAGGTGTCAGACGAGTATTTATTGGGACGCTGTTTGGCCAGAGATATTGAAGATCCGGACACTGGTGAATTATTGTTCGAATGCAATACCAAGATCGACGATGCAAATCTAAAGACATTGGTTAACGCTGGTATCTTTAAAATCGAAACGCTCTACACCAATGATCTGGACTGTGGTTCATTCATTTCTGATACGCTACGCGCAGATTCTGCTCGTACTCAATTAGAGGCTCTAGTGGAAATTTACAGAATGATGCGCCCCGGAGAACCACCAACAAAAGAATCAGCGGAAAATCTTTTTTATAATCTGTTTTTTAATAACGAGCGGTATGATCTTTCCGGAGTAGGCAGGATGAAATTTAACCGACGTCTTGGACGCACTGATGAAAATGGATCAGGAATTCTCTATGATAATCGGTATGTTTCTAATTTAAAAACTGATGAGGCTCAAGAATTAGTAGGGCTATACAAGGAATCTTCTGATATAGCCGATGTCATGAAAATGTTAATTGACATTAGAAATGGCAAAGGAGCCGTAGATGACATTGACCACCTCGGAAATCGAAGAATCCGTTCTGTTGGTGAAATGGCAGAAAATCAGTTTCGAGTAGGGCTTGTTCGTGTAGAACGCGCTGTCAAAGAGCGATTAGGAGTTGCCGAGTCGGAAAGCTTGATGCCACAGGACTTGATAAATGCTAAGCCGGTGGCAGCAGCGATGAAGGAATTTTTTGGATCAAGCCAGTTATCTCAGTTCATGGATCAAAATAATCCGTTATCAGAGATTACTCACAAACGTCGTGTTTCTGCTTTGGGACCTGGCGGGTTGACCAGAGAGCGTGCTGGATTCGAAGTCAGAGACGTTCATCCAACTCACTATGGCAGAGTGTGTCCTATTGAAACCCCTGAGGGCCCCAATATCGGGCTGATTAACTCTCTTGCTACTTATGCCCGGACTAATAGTTACGGATTTATTGAGACGCCCTACAGAAAAGTGGAGAGGGGGCTCGTAACCAGTGAGATTGAATATTTGTCAGCAATTAACGAGGCACAATTTGTAATTGCCCAAGCATCTTCAAAACTGGATACAACCGATAGGTTGACTGAAGATTTGGTAACAGTGCGGCATCAGAATGAGTTTACTGTAAAATCTCCCGACGAGGTTGATTATATGGATGTTTCCCCACATCAAGTGGTTTCTGTGGCCGCTTCTTTGATACCGTTCTTGGAGCATGATGATGCTAACCGAGCACTCATGGGCTCCAATATGCAGCGACAAGCAGTCCCAACTCTCGTGGCAGAGGCGCCTTTAGTGGGAACTGGTGTTGAAAGAACCGTCGCTAGTGACTCGGGTGTTTGTAAAGTAGCTTTAAGGGGTGGGATAGTTGAGAGCGTGGATGCTGCCCGAATTGTCGTGAGGGTAAGTGAATCTGAAGTGGCGCAAGGAGAAGCTGGGGTAGATATTTACAATCTAACAAAATATACGAGGTCAAATCAAAATACATGTATCAATCAGCGACCAATTGTCAAGTATGGTGATCAGATTTCTTGTGGTGATGTTCTTGCTGACGGGCCATCGGTGGATTTGGGTGAATTAGCCCTCGGACAAAATATGCGTATAGCTTTCATGCCTTGGAATGGCTACAACTTTGAAGATTCTATTTTAATTTCAGAACGGGTGGTGCAGGAAGATCGTTTCACGACTATCCATATTCAGGAACTCACTTGTGTGGCAAGAGACACAAAGCTTGGTTCAGAGGATATAACTGCGGATATACCAAATGTGGGCGAATCTGCACTTTCACGGCTTGATGAATCAGGCATAGTTTACATAGGTGCAGAAGTAGCTGCTGGCGATATTTTGGTAGGGAAAGTGACTCCCAAGGGCGAAACGCAGCTCACTCCGGAAGAGAAACTTTTGAGAGCCATCTTTGGTGAAAAGGCGTCGGATGTCAAAGACACTTCTTTGCGCGTACCAACCAGTACAAAAGGTACCGTTATTGATGTACAAGTTTTTACAAGAGACTGGCTGGATAAAGACCAGCGTTCACTAGATATAGAAAAGATGGAGCTCGATCAGTTCCAAAAAGATTTAAATGATGAATATCGAATAGTCGAAAACGCTACTCTGGCGCGACTTTTTGCCGCTGTAGAGGGCGAGCCCGTGCTCAAAGCAAGGGGTATAGCCGAAGGTGACATTATTGATTCTGCAACAATTGCAGACTATACAGCCAATGATTGGTTCGATATCCGCATGGAATCACCCGAATTAAACGAACAGTTTGCACAGGCAAAAGAGCAGCTTCAAGAACGACGTGAATTGTTGGATGAACGGTTTAATGAGAAAAAGGGTAAGCTTAAAAGTGGAGATGATTTGGCGCCGGGAGTTTTGAAGACTGTAAAAGTATATTTGGCAGTAAGACGCAGGATTCAACCAGGAGATAAGATGGCCGGACGGCATGGTAATAAGGGGGTGATATCTGTAATAAAGCCCGTTGAAGATATGCCCTATGATATTGATGGCGTGCCAGTTGATATTGTTTTAAATCCATTGGGAGTGCCTTCTCGAATGAATGTGGGTCAAATATTGGAGACGCATATGGGAATGGCTGCAAAGGGTCTTGGTGAAAAAATAGATAAAATGCTCAGAGAACAGGCACAGTTGGTGAAAATACGTAGTTTCTTGCAAGATATTTATGATACTGGTGATGCAGTGTACAAAACCGATTTGTCAACACTTTCGGACTCAGAAGTGATTGAGTTAGCCTCCAATTTGCGACGCGGCGTCCCAATTGCAACCCCTGTATTTGATGGAGCTAGCGAGGAGGAGTTAAAGAAATTATTAGCTTTGGCCGATTTATCAGAATCGGGTCAGTGTGATCTTTATGATGGTCGGACAGGCGATAAATTTGACAGGCCTGTCACTGTTGGGTACATGTATGTGCTAAAACTTAACCATCTAGTAGACGATAAGATGCATGCTCGATCCACAGGGTCTTACAGCTTGGTTACGCAACAACCTCTGGGGGGTAAAGCGCAGTTCGGTGGTCAGCGCTTCGGGGAAATGGAGGTCTGGGCGTTGGAAGCATATGGAGCAGCCTATACTCTGCAAGAAATGCTCACTGTAAAGTCTGATGATGTCGTTGGGAGAACAAAAATGTATAAAAATATCGTTGACGGAGATCACCGAATGGAGCCTGGTATGCCGGAATCGTTCAATGTCTTGGTCAAGGAAATACGTTCTTTGGGGATTAATATTGAACTGGAGCACGAATAGTCCAGTCAGAAATGTAGCAGCTGTATCATTATTGCGGGTATTACTTTTTTTATTTGGAGGATAATTCTTGAAAGACCTTGTGAATCTACTCAAGCAAAAAGATCAAAGTAGCGAATTCGATAATTTGCGAATTAGTTTGGCGTCTCCGGAGATGATCCGCTCTTGGTCGTTCGGTGAGGTGAAAAAACCTGAAACAATTAATTATAGGACATTTAAACCAGAACGAGAGGGTCTTTTTTGTGCAAAAATCTTTGGTCCCGTGAAAGATTATGAATGTCTTTGTGGTAAATACAAGCGTATGAAGCACCGAGGTATTGTGTGTGAAAAGTGCGGCGTAGAAGTAACACTTACAAAAGTAAGACGTGAGCGCATGGGCCACATTGAACTGGCATGTCCAGTAGCTCATATTTGGTTCTTGAAATCGCTTCCCTCTCGTATCGGGCTGATGCTTGATATGACCCTTCGAGAGATTGAGCGCGTTCTATACTTTGAATCTTTTGTGGTAACTGACCCAGGGTTAACGACTCTTGAAAAGGGGCAGCTTCTTACAGACGAAGAGTACTTTGAGGCAATGGGTGAGTATGGCGATGAATTTGTGGCATTGATGGGAGCAGATGCTATTCAGTCTTTGCTAAAGGAAATTAATTTAGATGATGAAATAGCGAGTATTCGAGAAGAAATACCAAATACTCGTTCGGAAACTAAAATAAAAAAGATTTCGAAAAGGTTAAAGCTTTTAGAGGCTTTCCATGGTTCCGGCAACAAGCCTGAGTGGATGATACTCAAGGCCTTGCCTGTTTTACCACCAGATTTAAGGCCATTAGTTCCTCTTGATGGGGGACGTTTTGCAACATCAGATTTAAATGATTTGTACCGACGCGTGATTAATAGAAATAACCGTTTAAAGAGACTTTTAGAGCTGAGTGCGCCAGACATTATCGTTCGTAATGAGAAGCGAATGTTGCAAGAGTCAGTGGATGCGCTGCTGGACAACGGGCGCCGAGGGCGCGCAATAACTGGTTCTAATAAGCGTCCACTAAAGTCATTAGCTGACATGATTAAGGGTAAGCAGGGACGTTTTCGCCAAAACTTGCTGGGCAAAAGAGTAGATTACTCCGGCCGATCAGTAATCGTAGTTGGCCCGACACTCCGTTTACATCAGTGTGGATTACCGAAACGGATGGCTTTGGAGCTTTTTAAACCTTTTATTTTCAGTAAGCTTGAGCTAAGGGGGCTCGCGACCACAATAAAAGCGGCAAAAAAGATGGTAGAACGAGAGGAGTCGGTTGTCTGGGATATTCTTGATGAAGTAATTCGTGAACACCCAGTTTTGTTAAACCGCGCGCCAACTCTTCACCGTCTCGGGATACAGGCTTTTGAACCAGTGCTCATTGAAGGTAAGGCTATTAATTTACATCCTTTGGTGTGTGCTGCGTACAACGCTGATTTTGATGGAGATCAAATGGCGGTGCATGTGCCTCTCACAATCGAGGCTCAAATGGAGGCAAGAGCTTTAATGATGTCGACAAATAATATTCTTTCCCCAGCCTCAGGCGAACCCATAATTGTTCCCTCACAAGATGTGGTACTAGGTCTGTATTACATGACCCGTGCGCGGATAAATGTCCGGGGAGAGGGTATGGTCTTTAGTGATGTGCGAGAAGTTTCCCGAGCTTATCACTCAAAATGTGCAGATTTGCAAGCACGAATAAAAGTTCGTGTTAATGAGATTACAATTGATGAGGTTACTGGAGAGCGCTCTGCTACAAGAAGTATAGAGGATACTACGGTCGGGAGAGCACTTTTGTGGGATATTACACCTGACGGAGTTCCATTTTCATTAGTGAACAAACCAATGGTTAAGCGGGCTATTTCGAATGTCATTAATGAGTGTTATCGACGTGTTGGGCTTAAGGACACCGTCATCTTTGCAGACCAATTAATGTATATGGGGTTCGATTTCTCAACAAGATCAGGAGCATCTATAGGTGTGAATGATTTTGTTATACCAGATGATAAACAAGAAATTATCAGTTCGGCAGACGACCAAGTCAGAGAGATAGAAAGTCAGTTCGCATCCGGTCTTGTGACTCAAGGTGAAAAGTACAACAAAGTCATTGATATCTGGTCTCAGGCTAACGACAAGGTTGCTAAATCCATGATGAATGGGATTAGTAAGGATACGTTCGTTAACTCAGAGGGTAATCAAGAACAGCAAGATTCATTTAATTCCGTTTTTATTATGGCCGACTCGGGCGCGCGTGGATCACCTGCTCAGATACGTCAATTGGCAGGAATGCGAGGACTAATGGCGCGTCCCGACGGATCGATAATAGAAACTCCAATAACGGCAAATTTTCGTGAGGGACTCAATGTACTACAGTACTTCATTTCAACGCATGGAGCTCGTAAAGGGCTTGCTGATACGGCGTTGAAAACAGCCAACTCTGGTTATTTAACCCGTCGTTTAGTCGATGTTGCGCAGGATGTTGTTGTAACGGAAACCGATTGTGGTACGACAGACGGATTAGTTATGTCGCCGGTCATTGAGGGAGGCGATATAATTGAGACGCTTGGGGACCGTATTTTAGGTCGTATAGTAGCTTGTGATGTTAGATATCCTGGTAGTGAAGACATTGCGGTCCCTGTGGGGACGATGATTGATGAGCATTGGGTAAAGCGTATCGAAAGCGCTGGTATCGATGAAGTAAAGGTGAGATCGCCTATTACTTGCGAGGTTCGTTATGGAATATGTGCGGCATGTTACGGACGTGATTTGGCGCGTGGTCATAGGGTCAATCAGGGCGAATCAGTTGGCGTTATTGCAGCTCAATCCATCGGAGAGCCGGGCACTCAGCTGACGATGCGTACTTTCCATATTGGAGGCGCAGCATCAAGAGCATCTGCCGTCGATAATGTAAAAGTGAAACAGAAAGGAACGGTCCGCCTGATTAATCTAAAGACTGTTCAAAATAAGACAGGTCATTTGGTTGCGGTATCACGCTCTGGGGCGTTAGCAATCACAGACGAAAATGGCAGAGAGAGAGAAAGATATAAGTTGCCGTATGGGGCAGTTATAAAAGTTAAGGATTCAGACAAAGTAGATGCTGGTGATGTGGTAGCTAATTGGGACCCTCACACTCATCCTATTGTTACTGAAGTGGCCGGTAAAGCGGCTTTCTCGGGCATGGAAGAGGGCTTGAGCACTCGGCAGCAGACCGACGAAATAACGGGTTTAACCAGCATTTCGATTGTAGACCAAAACGAGCGTCCAGCGGCGGGTAAAGATTTAAAACCAATAATTTCCCTTACAGATTCTGAGGGAAAGGATTTAATCTTCCCTAATTCCACAGTTCCTGCACACTACCCACTTCCTGCAAATGCAAGCATCAGTATCAGTGACGGAGAGCACATTGAAATTGGACAAATCATTGCTCGTATTCCGCAAGAATCTGGTGGTACAAAGGACATCACTGGTGGATTGCCCAGAGTTGCTGATTTATTTGAGGCTAGGAAACCAAAAGATCCGGCTATCCTTGCTGAAATTACTGGCACCGTAACACTTGGTAAAGAGACTAAGGGAAAATTGCGTTTGGTCATTACGCCGGATGATGGGAAACCGTTGGCGAATGGCAAGTTACAGTATGAGGAACTAATCCCAAAATGGCGTCAATTGGGGGTTTTTGAAGGGGAGCATGTCGAAAAAGGCGAGGTTATCTCTGATGGACCTCCAACTCCACACGACATTTTGCGCTTAAAAGGTATCGGCGAGCTTGCTAAATACATAGTGAATGAAATTCAGGAAGTTTATAGGTTGCAGGGAGTAAAAATTAATGACAAGCATATCGAAGTTATCACGCGACAAATGTTACGAAAAGTAGAGATAACAGATATGGGCGATTCGCCTCTTATAAGGGGTGAGCAGGTCGAATACCGACAAGTCATTGAAGAAAATGAAAGGTTGCGTGCAGAGGGTCTACAACCGGCCAAATATGAGCGACAGTTATTGGGTATTACCAAAGCCTCACTCGCAACTGAAAGTTTTATCTCGGCGGCGTCGTTCCAAGAAACTACGCGAGTGTTAACTGAAGCAGCCGTTACAGGAAAGGCTGATCCACTACGAGGGTTGAAAGAGAATGTTGTAGTTGGGCGCTTAATACCTGCCGGGACAGGGCTTGCTTACCATGCACAGAGGCGAAAAGAGCGTGATACAAAATTGGATTCAGCCAAAAGCGCAGCTGATGTTGAAGCTGCTCTTTTAGAGGCCTTTAGCGCAGACTTGATTAGTGAGTGATGAATCTCATGTTTGAGAATGAACGAGTGCTTGACGATGGACATTGACCTGATTAGACTTGGCGACCCTCATCACACCGCAACGTAGATAGTCTCGTGGTCAACCGGGGATTAGGCTGAACCGCTTAATCTGACATAAACTATTAGAAACAGATAGAGAGAAAGTGATGGCGACAATCAATCAGCTTGTCCGAAAGCCTAGGCAAAGAAAAGCTAGCAAATCGGATGTTCCCGCGTTGAGAGCATGCCCTCAACGACGAGGGGTTTGTACCAGAGTGTATACGACCACGCCGAAGAAGCCTAATTCGGCTTTGAGAAAAGTATGCCGTGTTAGGTTGACTAGCGGTTTTGAGGTCACATCTTACATAGGTGGTGAAGGACATAATCTACAGGAACACAGCGTGGTTCTGATTAGGGGTGGCCGAGTCAAAGATTTGCCTGGAGTGAGGTATCACACTGTCAGAGGGACACTCGACACTTCTGGAGTCAATGGTCGAACTCAACGAAGATCCAAATATGGAACTAAACGGCCAAAATCATAATAAGATCGGCAACTGATAATGTTGTTAGTCGGGATGAAACAGGTTTTTGAATCAGAGGCACCAGTGGATAAGCTGAAAAAGAAAAGGTAACTGAATATGCCAAGAAGAAGAGTGGTAGCAAAACGGGAAATACTCCCAGACCCCAAGTACGGCAATACAACGCTCGCAAAATTTATGAACCATGTTATGGTGAGTGGCAAAAAGGCGGTAGCGGAAAGAATTGTGTATGGAGCCATGACGGCGGTTGAAGATCGTTTAAAAAGAGACCCGATAGAAGTGTTTCAGGAAGCTCTAGATAACGTTGCTCCAATGGTGGAAGTTAAATCGCGAAGAGTAGGAGGTGCGACCTACCAAGTACCGGTGGATGTCAGGCCAGCTCGACGAACAGCCCTTGCGATGAGATGGCTGGTAGACTATGCCAGAGGCAGGGGTGAAAAATCAATGCCACAGCGTCTAGCGGGAGAGTTAGTGGATGCTGTTCAGGGCAAAGGTGGTGCTGTAAAAAAACGTGAAGATGTTCATCGTATGGCAGAGGCTAATAAGGCGTTCTCGCACTTCCGCTTTTGAATCATTGGAGACAAGCTGTTCTTTCGGGAAAAGGGTAGCCGAATTGGCTGCCCTTTGAAGTTTTCAGGAAAAATATCGTGACTCGTCAAACTCTCATTGAATATTATCGTAATATCGGGATCTGCGCTCATGTCGATGCGGGAAAGACCACAACCACTGAAAGAGTGCTTTTTTACACTGGCCTTTCGCACAAGTTGGGAGAGGTGCATGATGGCGCGGCCACCATGGATTGGATGGAGCAGGAGCAAGAGCGGGGAATTACAATAACTTCTGCAGCGACGACATGCTTTTGGAAAGGCATGGACTCCCAGTATAGTGCCCATCGAATAAATATAATTGATACTCCCGGACATGTAGATTTCACGATAGAAGTAGAGCGTTCACTGCGTGTTTTGGATGGCGCTGTCGTTGTTCTATGCGCCGCATCAGGGGTCCAACCTCAAACTGAGACGGTGTGGCGTCAAGCTGACAAGTACGATGTTCCCCGTCTGGTGTTTGTGAATAAAATGGATCGAGCTGGTGCAGATTTTAAGGGAGTATTACAGCAGCTAGAGGATCGGCTGGGTGCCAAGGCGGTTCCACTACAAATGACCTTAGGTTCAGAGAGTGACTTTCAAGGTGTTGTAGACCTAATTAAAATGAAAGCAATATACTGGAGAGATAATGACCAAGGCATGACCTTTGAATACAAGGAAATTCCTGAGGCATTAAAAAAAACATGTGACGGGATGAGGGATTTCTTAATTGAAAAAGCAATAGAGGCTGATGATACGTTAATGACAAAGTATTTGGAGGAGCGGCCTCTTAGTGAGAAAGAGATTATCTCCGGATTACGTAAACGTACTCTGAATAATGAAATAGTACCAGTGCTATGTGGATCGGCGTTCAAAAACAAGGGTATTCAGGCAATGCTCGATGCTGTTATCCAATATTTACCATCTCCAATTGATATTAAACCGGTCCAAGGTTGCTCGGATGAAGGAGAAAAAGGATTACGCCGAGCGGAGGATAGTGCTCCTTTCTCAGCGTTGGCATTTAAAATTGCATCTGACCCGTATGTTGGTTCTTTGACTTTTATTCGAGTTTATTCAGGTCGTTTACAGAGTGGCACAGCAGTTTACAACTCCACTAAAAAGAAACGCGAAAGGATTGGCCGGATGGTGCAAATGCATTCCAATAGCCGAGAGGAGATAAAACAAGTATTAGCGGGAGATATCGCCGCAGCAATAGGGTTAAAGGATATTTCGACGGGAGATACCTTGTGTTCAGAGCATCAAAAAATTGTTTTGGAGAAAATGGAATTTCCAGAGCCAGTTATATCGGTCGCAGTAGAGCCTCGTTCAAAGGTAGACCAAGAAAAAATGGGCGTTGCATTGGGCAAGTTGGCTCAAGAGGATCCCTCTTTTCGTGTCATTACAGATGAAGATAGCGGACAAACTATCATTTCTGGTATGGGAGAATTGCACTTAGATATTTTGGTTGACCGCATGCGACGGGAATTTTCTGTCGAGGCAAACATAGGAAAGCCCCAAGTAGCCTATCGAGAGGCAATTCAGAATCGGTGTAAGATAGAGGGGAAATTCGTTCGTCAATCAGGAGGTAGAGGACAGTATGGTCATGTTTGGATTAAATTTGAACCGACTGAAGACTCCAGTCGGGTGGGGCTTGAGTTCAAAAATGAAATTGTAGGCGGTACAGTTCCGCGAGAATATATCTCAGCAGTGGCTAAAGGTGTTGAGGAGCAAATGCAGAGTGGCATCCTTGCGGGCTACCCCATTCTGGGATTAAAAGCCACCTTGTATGATGGATCCTATCATGACGTTGACTCCTCTGAAATAGCGTTCAAGATCGCCGGCTCATTGGCGACAAAGAAATTGGCGGACGAGGGTTCAGTTGTCCTTCTAGAGCCAGTGATGGATGTAGAGATTGTCACTCCGGAGATCAACATGGGAGATGTTGTAGGCGATATCAACCGCCGCCGTGGCCTTATCATTGGAATGGAAGATAATCCTCAAGGAAAAGTGGTAAAAGCCGAGGTTCCGTTGGCCGAGATGTTTGGGTATGCAACGGATCTTCGGTCGGCTTCGCAGGGGAGAGCAACTTTTACAATGGAGTTCAGTCGTTATTGTGAAGCCCCAAAAAATGTGCGCGATCTAATTATTTCTAAGACCTACTGCGGCTAAAATTATTTGAGATTGATTTTGAAAATTTAAAGGCACTGACGTGATGCTATTTTGCATCACGTAATTCTTTGGCTGCACTTATCACTTCATTTGCGATATTTTGTGGACAAGGCATATAGTGGGAAAACTCCATTGAAAATTGACCCCTTCCTGATGTCATAGTCCTGAGATGGCCGATATAACCAAACATTTCTGACAGTGGAACATCTGCTTTTATTCTAACCCCTGTTGTTGTCGCCTCTTGATCCTTTATCATTCCGCGGCGACGATTTAGGTCACCGATGACGTCGCCCACATGATCCTCTGGAGTAAAGACATCTACCTTCATTATTGGCTCTATAATCTGAGGGCCTGCTTTGGGCATGGCTTGACGAAAAGCACCTTTAGCTGCAATTTCGAAGGCTACTGCTGATGAATCCACCGCATGGTATGCACCATCAAAAATTTCAAATTCGACATCTAAAACAGGATATCCGGCCATCGGCCCATCAGACATCATTACTTTAAATCCTTTCTCAATAGCTGGAAAAAACTCTTTTGGTATATTTCCTCCCACAACAGTTGAACTAAACAAAAAACCGCTACCTGGATCACCGGGACGAACACGAAAATCGATTTTCCCAAATTGTCCGGAACCACCGGATTGTTTTTTGTGAGTGTAACTATCTTCAATAGCGTTTGTTATTGTTTCTCTGTACGCAACTTGAGGTGCGCCAACAATTAGATCTACTCCATAAGTTCTCTTCAAAATGTCTACTTTTATATCCAGATGCAGTTCCCCCATTCCTTTCAGAATTGTTTCTCCTGAATCATCATCAGTTTCCACCCTAAAAGAGGGGTCTTCAGCTACCATTTTTCCTATGGCAATTCCCATTTTTTCAGATCCGCCCTTGTCTTTCGGTTTAACTGCTATCGATATTACAGGTTCAGGAAATATCATTGGTTCCAGAGTAACTGGCGATTTTGGATCGCATAAAGTATGTCCGGTTTGAACGTTTTTCATTCCAACAATTGCAATGATGTCACCGGCAATTGCAGACTCAATTTCATTTCGGTCGTCGGCATGCATTTCGACCATCCGGCCAATACGCTCGGTCTTCCCTGTGTATGAATTATAAATCGTCATCCCACGTTCTAATCGTCCAGAATAAATTCTGATAAAAGTTAGAGCACCAAAGCGGTCATCCATAATTTTAAATGCGAGTGCTTTAAACGATTCCGAAGTTGAAACTACAGCATATTCGCCCGTTTCAGAGCCTTTCTCATCAGTGAGGGGTTGAGGATCTACTTCAGTGGGGTTTGGAAGGAAATCAACGACGGCGTCCAATACCATTTGTACCCCTTTATTTTTAAAGGCAGAACCGCAATAGGTTGGAAAAAAATCTAGCGCTATGGTGCCCTTTCGAATACAGCTTTTAATGTCATCTATGGAAATTTCTTCTCCCTCCATATAGGCCATCATTAAATCGTCATCTTGCTCTATTGCAGATTCTACCAGCCGCTCGCGGTAATCTTCTACTTGCTCAGCCATATACTCAGGTATATCCACAACCTGATAATTTTCTGGCATACCTGAATCATCCCAAACATATGCTTGCCGCGTTAATAAATCTACAAGGCCGATGAAATCCTCTTCGATACCTATTGGAAGACACATGATTAATGGGTTTGCGCCGAGAACTTTTTTAATTTGCTCAACAACGTTTAAAAAATCAGCGCCCATTCTATCCAGTTTATTTACAAAAATTATTCGGGCAACTTCAGATTCGTTCGCGTACCTCCAGTTCGTTTCTGACTGAGGCTCGACGCCACCAGATCCACAAAAAACGCCAACGCCGCCATCTAAAACCTTGAGTGACCGGTATACTTCCACGGTAAAATCGACGTGACCGGGAGTGTCTATAATGTTGAAACGATGGTCGCGCCAATAACATGTTGTCGCCGCAGACTGTATTGTAATTCCCCGTTCTTGCTCTTGTTCCATAAAGTCGGTGGTCGCCGCGCCATCATGCACCTCCCCAGTCTTGTGGATTTTTCCAGTTAACTTCAAAATTCGTTCCGTCGTAGTGGTTTTCCCCGCGTCAACATGCGCGAAGATCCCTATATTTCTGTAGTGAGATAGATCAGTCATTTTTGAACTCAGCGATTTAAGGAAAAGGGTTAATAAAAAACGGGGCGAGTATACAGGATAAAACTCAGATTGCAGAGTAAATTTGCACTGCTTTTGGTTTTTAAAATCATTTTACTTTAATACGCCGTGAATTTGTCAAAGAGGTTATATTTATTATAAGTAAGAGGCACAAAAATATGGAGAAATTTAAAATTTTCAATGGTTCTAATTGACTATGCCAGACCTCGGCATGAGAATAACGCAGAATAATTGTTAATGAAATTTTGCTCAAGATTTCAGTTTGCTGAAATTAACAACTAAAAGCTCGTTTAGGAGACGCTGAGATGGCAAAAGAAAAGTTTGAAAGGAATAAGCCGCACGTAAATGTGGGTACTATTGGCCACGTAGATCAC
>MDTB01173733.1_pt1 | contig 17946 bp, 12 predicted proteins | sample 811161 | NCBI WGS metagenome assembly MDTB01 (sample SAMN05326650, study PRJNA326480) | marine metagenome | isolation source: seawater | place: Mediterranean Sea | collected 2009
ATGGATTGCGGTTCGCAATTCGCGAGGGAGGACGTACGGTGGGTGCTGGTGTGGTAGCAAAAATTGTAGCGTAGTTACTGAGGGCCGAGAATGATGGTAAGAGGCACCTTATTTGTTACGTCGGAGCGCTGGCAATTAGTTTAATACAAAACATAAGGCCAGTAGTTCAATTGGTAGAGCATCGGTCTCCAAAACCGACTGTTGGGGGTTCGAGTCCCTCCTGGCCTGCCAAATAATCAGTGGAGTGAGTCTTGAAATTGGGTGGAGATGTGCAAAATCAGGGTCATCGTTATGACTGGGCTAAATGGACTCTGGTTTGCGGTTTGGTTGTCGTTGCCATTTATGGTAATTGGTACTATAACGCAGAATCACTCTTCTTCCGTGCGTTAGCGTTTTTGCTGATTTTGGCCGTGTGTGTTGGTATTGCTTTCCGAACTCAAAAGGGTTCAGCTACATGGGAATTGGCGTTGGGTGCAAAAACAGAGTGGCGGAAGGGGATTTGGCCATCCAAGGAAGAGAGAAATCAGACGACTTTGATTGTAGTTGGGGTAATAATGCTCATGGCCTTAATTTTATGGGGAATTGATTCCCTACTGAGTTGGATAGCGTCCCTGATAATGGGATAAGGGAGTCAGATTTCAATGCGTTGGTATGTGGTGCATGCTTACTCAGGCTACGAAAAGAAAGTGGCCTTGGCCCTCCAAGACAGAGTGAAACTAAACCGTCTTGACGATCGTTTTGGCGAAATTATGGTGCCCACGGAGGAAGTAGTGGAGATGCGAGATGGCCAAAAACGCACTAGCGAGCGAATGTTTTTTCCGGGCTATGTTTTGGTTCAGATGGAGTTAGACGATCAAACTTGGCATTTAGTGAGAGAAACGCCCAGGGTTATGGGTTTTATAGGCGGCAAAGCGGATAAGCCTGCACCGATATCTGACAGGGAGGCAGAGTTGATTTTGCAACGAATGCAAGACTCAGAGGAGGCGCCTCGACCTAAGACGATGTTTGAGCCCGGAGAAATGGTTAGGGTCTGTGATGGGCCTTTTAATGATTTCAATGGAGTTGTTGAAGAGGTTAATTATTCGAAAAATAAATTACGGGTAGCAGTGTCCATCTTTGGAAGATCAACTCCAGTGGAATTAGATTTTGTTCAAGTGCAGAAGTCATAGACGGTATCGATATGTTGAAGGAAAGGGTGATCTCGAGGGTAGTGAGAATTTATAACAAACGTCGACTTATTTGTAAGTTGAAATAGTAAAAGTATTTCCTAAAGAGATGCGTATTTAGAGGTGAGGCACCATTTATGGCGAAAAAGGTACAAGCATATGTAAAACTTCAGGTGCCAGCTGGACAGGCCAACCCGAGTCCTCCAGTTGGACCAGCTTTAGGGCAACACGGGGTCAATATTATGGAATTCTGTAAGGGATTTAATGCCCAGACGCAGGGAATTGATGCTGGAGCGCCAGTCCCAGTAGTAATAACTGTGTATGCTGATCGCAGTTTTACTTTTGAAATGAAGACACCGCCCGCCTCCTATTTACTAAAAAAGGCGGCTGGAGTAAAAAGCGGTAGCGGTGAACCTAATAGTAAAAAAGTGGGAGTTGTGACCAGAGCGCAACTTGAAGAAATCGTTAACATAAAACAGCCGGATTTGACCTCGGCTAATTTAGAGGCTGCGATAAATACTATTGCGGGCTCAGCGAGATCGATGGGTCTCGATGTAGAGGGGGCTTAAATGTCGAGAGTCACGAAAAGACGTGGGGTGAGCGATGGTAAAGTCGACCGAACAAGATTTTATGAGATTGACGAAGCTTTGGCGTTACTGAAAGAGCTCGCGACCGTTAAGTTTACCGAATCAGTTGATGTTGCAATAAACCTAGGAGTCGATCCGCGAAAGTCAGATCAAGTGGTTCGCGGAGCGACTACCTTGCCGAATGGTAGGGGAAAAGACGTCAGAGTCTGTGTCTTCGCGCAAGGTGACACAGCCGAGGCGGCGAAAGAAGCAGGTGCGGAATTGGTTGGTATGGAAGATTTAGCTTCTCAAATAAAGGAAGGAAACTTAGATTTTGATGTCGTAATTGCCTCTCCAGATGCTATGAGGGTTGTGGGAATGCTTGGAAAAGTACTGGGTCCTAGGGGGTTAATGCCCAACCCGAAATCGGGGACTGTTACCCCGAACGTTTCGGAAGCGGTGCGCAAAGCAAAGTCGGGACAAATTCGCTATAGAGCCGATAAAAACGGTATTGTACATGGAGGTATCGGTGTGGTTTCTTTCGACGTAGACCTATTAAGAACTAACTTGGAAGCTCTGGTTTCAGATTTGTTGAAAGTGAAGCCCGCATCCTCGAAAGGGGTTTATATGAAAAAAATTACTCTCTCCTCAACTATGGGTCCTGGAATCATGGTTGATAAAACATCCCTTAATTTGTAGGAGTAACAGGCTCTGCTTGAATTACGAATGCAAGTTCGCGTTATTTATGCGCTGACTTTTAAAGACCACGGTTACTTCCTCCTGTTATCTAACTGGGTTGAAACTAATTGACCGTATACACAGTGACATTTCGGCTAGAAAAATGCCGGTAAAATGACGCAAATAAGAGCGTGACGATGATGTCGCGACTGGAGTTAAACAAAGGATTGGACAGAAACGTATGCCTTTAACCCTTGATGAAAAAAAATCGATTGTAATGAATGTCCATGCTACAGCAGAGGTTGCCTTATCCTTAGTAATTGCGGACGCGAGAGGAGTAAGCGTGTCTGAGATGACTAAATTACGAGCCGATGCCAGACCAATAAACGTAAAAATATGTATTGTTCGCAACACCCTTGCCAAAAGGGCATTTGAAGGCACTGACTTCGAGTGCGTTCAAGACGCTCTGAGAGGTCCTTCTTTGTTTGCGTTTTCAATGGATGATCCTGGAGCGGCAGCACGCTTACTTAAGGATTTTGCAAAGGCAAACGAAAATTTCCAAGTCAAGTCGCTTTCGATTGCGGGAAAACTCCTAGACGGTGCTCAAGTGGACGTTTTGGCTAACTTGCCTACACGCATTGAAGCGTTGGGAATGTTAGCGGTGGTTACCTTGGCACCAGTTAACAAACTAGTTAGAACTTTAAATGAGATTCCAACCAAAGCAACGCGAGTAATAGCGGCTATTCGGGAAGCCAAAGAACAAGTGGCTTAAAAGCCTTTATTTTAATTTAAAAACAGAAGGAGGTCCTCAATGGCCCTATCAAATGAAGAAATTTTGGATGCAATTAGTGAGATGAGTGTTATGGATGTGGTAGCACTGGTGAGTGCCATGGAAGAAAAATTTGGTGTCTCAGCACAAGCTGCTGTTGCCGTAGCGGTAGCTCCAGAGGCCGCGGGAGAGGATGTTGCCGCTGAACAAACTGAATTTGATGTTGTGCTTAGTGCGGTTGGAGAAAAGAAGGTTAATGTAATAAAGGCGGTGCGTGCGATTACTGGTTTGGGTCTGAAGGAGGCAAAGGGGATCGTCGATGGCGCGCCCTCAAATGTGAAAGAGGGTGTTTCGAAAGAAGATGCAGAGGACGCAAAAAAACAACTCGAAGAGGCTGGAGCAAGCGTTGAACTTAAGTAATTACCTCCAACTGAACTTCATTACAGCAAAAATCTAATTTTTGCTTCGTCTAGGAGCCCCTGCAATTGTCTGGGCGTTAGAACATTTTTTGAGGAAAAAATATGGCGTATTCCTTTACTGAGAAAAAGCGGATCCGTAAGAATTTTGGTAAATTGCCAAATGTAATGGATTTGCCTTATCTTCTATCAATTCAATTAGACTCTTACAAAAATTTTACACAGGTAGGCCTGGCCAAAGAAGCGAGGGAGAACACAGGGCTGCATGCAGCGCTCAGCTCAATATTCCCAATTGTTGGTTATGCCGGTTTTGCGGCACTTGAATATGTAGATTATGTGCTCGGAAGACCGGCCTTTGAAGTGGATGAATGCAAATTACGCGGTGCTACATTTTCGGTGCCACTCCGAGTTCGAGTTCGGCTCTTGATCTACGATAAAGAATCTGCAAACAAAGCGATTAAAGATATCAAAGAGCAAGAAGTGTATTTAGGTGAAATACCTATCATGACAGACAACGGAACTTTTGTAATCAATGGGACCGAACGTGTTATTGTATCTCAGCTCCACCGTTCTCCTGGGGTAATTTTTGATCATGACAAAGGTAAAACGCATTCATCGGGTAAACTTCTCTACACTGCTAGAGTAATCCCATACAGAGGATCCTGGTTAGATTTTGAATTTGACCCAAAAGATTTGCTGTACGTCCGCATCGATCGGCGTAGAAAGTTACCAGCTACTATTTTGTTGCGCGCACTGGGATACTCTAGTGAAGAGATACTTGAGTCGTTTTTTGATACCAGTACGTTCAATTATCGAGATAATGTTTTTTTCCTAGATCTTGATCCTGAAAGATTAAGGGGTGAAATAGCTGTTTTTGAAATTAAAGATAATGAAGGGAATGTAGTTGTCGAAAAAGGCAGGCGCATTACTGCCAGGCATATCCGTCAACTCGCAAAAAATGAAGTGACAACCTTGGAGGTTTCAGACGAATATTTGTTAGGACGCTGTTTAGCAAGAGATATTGAAGACCCGGAAACTGGTGAATTATTGTTCGAATGCAATACCAAGATAGATGCTGAAAATTTAAAGACATTAGTCAGTGCGGGTATATGTAAACTTGAAACGCTTTATACCAATGATTTAGATTGCGGTCCATTTATTTCTGATACGCTCCGCACAGATCCTTCTCGCACTCAACTAGAGGCGCTAGTAGAAATTTACAGAATGATGCGCCCTGGAGAACCTCCAACAAAAGAATCGGCTGAAAACCTTTTCTTCAATCTGTTTTTTAATATCGAGCGGTATGATCTTTCCGGAGTAGGCAGGATGAAATTCAATCGACGTCTTGGACGCGCCGATGAGAATGGATCTGGCATCCTCTATGATAATCGGTATTTCTCAAAGCTAAAATCTGATGAGTCTCAAGAATTAACAGAGATATACAAGAATACATCTGATATCGCTGACGTCATGAAAATGTTGATTGGTATTAGAAATGGTAAAGGAGCCGTAGATGACATCGATCACCTTGGGAATCGAAGAATTCGCTCTGTCGGTGAGATGGCAGAAAATCAGTTTCGAGTAGGGCTGGTTCGTGTGGAACGAGCAGTCAAAGAGCGTTTGGGGGTTGCCGAGTCGGAAAGTTTGATGCCACAGGATTTGATTAATGCTAAACCGGTCGCTGCAGCGATGAAAGAATTTTTTGGATCAAGCCAATTATCTCAGTTTATGGATCAAAATAATCCGTTATCAGAAATTACTCATAAACGTCGCGTTTCTGCGTTGGGACCTGGAGGGTTGACTCGAGAGCGGGCTGGCTTCGAAGTCAGAGACGTTCATCCAACTCACTACGGTCGAGTGTGTCCCATTGAAACTCCTGAGGGTCCCAACATTGGTCTTATCAACTCCCTTGCAACCTATGCACGGACAAATAATTACGGGTTTATTGAAACGCCTTATCGAAGAGTGGAGGGCGGGAGTGTAACAAGTGATATTGAATATTTGTCAGCAATCAATGAATCACAATTTGTTATTGCTCAAGCATCTTCTAAATTGGACACATCCAATAAGTTGTCAGAAGACTTAGTAACAGTGCGTCACCAGAACGAGTTTACCGTGAAATCTCCAGAGGAAGTTGATTACATGGATGTTTCTCCACATCAGGTGGTTTCTGTGGCCGCCTCTTTAATCCCGTTTCTAGAACATGATGACGCGAACCGAGCGCTTATGGGTTCCAATATGCAGCGACAAGCAGTTCCAACTCTGATAGCAGAGGCCCCGTTAGTTGGAACTGGGATTGAAAGAACCGTAGCGAGTGATTCGGGTGTTTGTAAAGTTGCTCTGCGAGGCGGTGTGGTTGAGAGTGTGGATGCTGCCCGAATTGTTGTGAGGGTAAATGAGTCTGAAGTGGCGCAAGGAGAGGCTGGAGTAGATATATACAATTTAACAAAATATACAAGGTCAAATCAAAATACATGTATAAATCAGCGACCGATTGTAAAGCATGGCGATCATATTTCGCGTAGTGATGTTCTTGCTGATGGGCCATCGGTAGATTTAGGTGAATTAGCGCTTGGCCAAAATATGCGGATAGCGTTTATGCCTTGGAATGGGTATAACTTTGAGGATTCAATTTTAATTTCAGAACGGGTGGTGCAAGAGGATCGTTTTACAACAATTCATATTCAGGAACTAACTTGTGTAGCGAGAGACACAAAGCTTGGTTCAGAGGATATAACTGCAGACATACCAAATGTGGGAGAAGCTGCACTTGCACGGCTTGATGAATCAGGCATCGTTTACATCGGAGCGGAGGTTTCTGCTGGTGATATTTTAGTGGGTAAAGTCACGCCCAAGGGTGAAACTCAGCTCACCCCAGAAGAGAAACTTTTAAGAGCTATTTTTGGTGAGAAGGCGTCTGATGTTAAAGATACTTCATTGCGCGTTCCTACTAGTACAAAAGGCACCGTTATTGATGTACAGGTTTTTACAAGAGACGGACTGGATAAAGACCAACGTTCTTTGGATATAGAGAAGATGGAGTTGGACCAGTTCCAGAAAGATTTAAATGATGAATACCGAATAGTTGAGAATGCTACTTTAGCTAGGCTTTTCTCGGCTGTTAATGGTGCTCCAGTGTTAAAAGCGAAGGGAGTAGCTGAAGGTGCTATTATTGATTCTGCAACGGTTGCAGAGTATACAACTGATGACTGGTTTGACATCCGAATGGAATCTCCTGAAATAAACGAGCAGCTTGCACAGGCAAAAGACCAGCTTGAGGAGCGACGTGCACTATTGGATGAACGCTTAGATGAAAAAAAGGGTAAGCTCTCAAGTGGAGACGATTTGGCGCCGGGAGTTTTGAAAACTGTAAAAGTATATCTGGCTGTAAGACGTAGGATTCAGCCCGGAGACAAGATGGCCGGCCGGCACGGTAACAAAGGGGTTATATCAGTAATAAAACCTGTTGAAGATATGCCGTACGATGTTGATGGGGTGCCAGTTGATATTGTTTTAAATCCATTAGGTGTGCCTTCAAGGATGAATGTTGGTCAAATATTGGAGACTCATATGGGAATGGCTGCAAAGGGTCTTGGTGTAAAAATAGATAAAATGCTAAGAGAGCAGACACAGTTGGTGAATATACGTCGTTTCCTACAAGAGATTTATGATACCGGTGATGCAGTGTTTAAAACTGACTTGGCAACGCTATCGGATTCAGAAGTGCTTGAATTAGCATCTAATTTGCGGCGCGGTGTTCCAATTGCAACTCCTGTTTTTGACGGAGCTAGTGAGGTTGAAGTAAAGAAACTACTATCGTTGGCCGATTTGTCAGAATCGGGGCAGTGCGATCTCTATGATGGACGCACAGGCGATAAATTTGATCGACCTGTTACTGTTGGCTACATGTATGTGCTTAAACTCAACCATTTAGTGGACGATAAGATGCATGCTCGATCCACAGGATCCTACAGTTTGGTTACGCAGCAACCTCTCGGGGGTAAAGCACAATTTGGTGGTCAACGGTTTGGAGAAATGGAGGTCTGGGCATTGGAAGCCTATGGGGCAGCCTATACCTTGCAAGAAATGCTCACGGTAAAGTCTGATGATGTCGTTGGGAGAACCAAAATGTACAAAAATATTGTTGACGGAGATCACCGCATGGAGCCAGGTATGCCGGAATCATTCAATGTCTTGGTCAAAGAAATACGTTCTTTAGGGATTAACATTGAGTTGGAGCACGAATAGCTCGGCTAGCACTCTTTGTAACTATATGATTACTACGGCCACAACTTTTTTTATTTGGAGGATAAGTCTTGAAAGACCTTGTGAATCTACTCAAGCAAAAAGATCAAAGTAGCGAATTTGACAATTTGCGAATTAGTTTAGCGTCTCCGGAGATGATCCGGTCTTGGTCATTTGGTGAGGTGAAGAAACCTGAAACCATTAACTACAGGACATTTAAGCCAGAGCGAGAGGGTCTTTTTTGCGCAAAAATTTTTGGTCCTGTTAAAGATTATGAGTGTTTGTGTGGCAAATACAAGCGCATGAAGCATCGAGGCATTGTTTGTGAAAAGTGCGGGGTAGAAGTAACTCTTACAAAAGTTAGACGAGAGCGCATGGGTCATATTGAATTGGCGTGCCCAGTGGCTCATATTTGGTTTTTGAAATCGTTACCATCTCGCATCGGCCTCATGCTTGACATGACTCTTAGAGAGATAGAGCGAGTTCTTTACTTTGAATCGTTCGTGGTTACTGATCCGGGATTAACGACTCTCGAAAAGGGCCAGCTTCTAACGGACGAAGAGTACTTTGAGGCAATGGGTGAGTTTGGAGATGAATTTGTGGCCTTGATGGGAGCGGATGCAATTCAGTCATTGTTAAGAGAAATTAATTTGGACGACGAAATAACGAGTATTCGAGAGGAAATACCAAACACGCGCTCAGAGACTAAAATTAAAAAGATTTCGAAAAGGTTAAAGCTGTTAGAGGCGTTTCATGGTTCTGGCAACAAGCCTGAATGGATGATTTTAAAGGCTTTGCCTGTGTTGCCACCAGATTTAAGGCCATTGGTTCCTCTTGATGGAGGTCGTTTTGCGACATCAGATTTAAACGATTTGTACAGACGCGTAATCAATAGAAACAACCGTTTGAAAAGACTTTTAGAGCTTAGCGCTCCGGACATCATTGTTCGAAATGAGAAACGAATGTTACAAGAGTCAGTGGATGCGCTTTTAGATAATGGGCGGCGGGGACGCGCAATTACTGGTTCCAACAAGCGTCCACTAAAGTCATTAGCTGACATGATTAAGGGAAAGCAGGGGCGGTTTCGCCAAAATTTGTTGGGTAAAAGAGTAGATTATTCCGGTCGATCAGTAATCGTGGTGGGACCAACTCTGCGTTTACATCAGTGTGGATTACCAAAAAGGATGGCTTTGGAGCTCTTTAAACCTTTTATTTTTAGCAAGCTTGAGCTAAGGGGTTTGGCAACTACTATCAAAGCGGCAAAGAAAATGGTGGAGCGAGAAGAGGCGATTGTCTGGGATATTCTTGATGAGGTAATCCGTGAACATCCAGTGCTGTTAAATCGTGCGCCTACTCTTCACCGTCTTGGTATACAGGCTTTTGAACCAGTTCTAATTGAAGGTAAGGCTATTAATTTACACCCTTTGGTGTGTGCCGCTTATAACGCTGATTTTGACGGAGATCAAATGGCAGTTCACGTACCTCTCACAATCGAAGCTCAAATGGAGGCAAGAGCTTTGATGATGTCAACTAATAACATTCTTTCCCCAGCTTCAGGTGAACCCATAATTGTTCCCTCACAGGATGTGGTCTTAGGATTGTATTATATGACCCGTGCACGGATAAATGTGCTTGGAGAGGGTATGGTTTTTAGTGATGTGAGAGAAGTTTCTCGAGCTTACCATTCAAAACACGCACATTTACAAGCTCGAATAAAGGTCCGTGTTAATGAGACTACAATTGATGAGGTTACTGGAGAGCGTTCGACTGTTAGAAGCATAGAGGAAACAACAGTCGGAAGAGCGTTGTTATGGGATATTACACCTGATGGAGTTCCATTTTCATTGGTGAACAAGCCGATGGTAAAGCGAGCTATTTCGACCGTTATTAACGAGTGTTATCGGCGTGTTGGACTCAAGGACACTGTTATCTTTGCAGACCAGCTAATGTATATGGGGTTTGATTTTTCAACAAGGTCAGGCGCTTCTATAGGTGTGAATGACTTTGTTATACCAGATGACAAACAAGAGATAATTAGTTCTGCCGATGACCAAGTCAGAGAGATAGAGAGTCAGTTTGCATCTGGTCTTGTAACTCAAGGTGAAAAATATAATAAAGTTATTGATATCTGGTCACAAGCAAATGACAAAGTTGCTAAATCCATGATGAAGGGTATTAGCAAAGATAACTTTGTTAATTCAGAGGGCAATCGAGAGCAGCAAGACTCATTTAATTCTGTATTTATAATGGCCGACTCTGGCGCGCGAGGATCACCTGCGCAAATACGACAGTTGGCGGGAATGAGGGGGCTGATGGCTCGCCCTGACGGGTCAATAATCGAGACCCCAATTACGGCAAATTTTCGTGAGGGACTCAATGTGCTTCAATATTTTATCTCCACGCATGGTGCAAGAAAAGGGCTTGCCGATACGGCCTTGAAGACAGCAAATTCTGGTTACTTGACGCGTCGTTTAGTTGATGTTGCGCAGGACGTTGTAGTGACGGAGACTGATTGCGGCACTACAGACGGATTGGTGATGTCGCCAGTCATTGAAGGAGGCGATATTATTGAAACCCTTGGAGACCGTATTTTAGGGAGGGTGGTTGCATCTGACGTGAAATATCCGGGCAGTAAAGAGATAGCGGTACCCTCGGGAACTATGATTGATGAGCAATGGGTAAAGCGTATCGAAGATGCTGCCATCGATGAAGTAAAGGTGAGGTCACCTATTACCTGCGAGGTGCGTCATGGAATATGTGCGGCATGTTATGGGCGTGATTTAGCGCGGGGTCATAGAGTCAACCAGGGCGAGTCAGTAGGAGTTATTGCAGCTCAGTCTATCGGAGAGCCGGGCACTCAGCTTACGATGCGTACATTCCATATTGGGGGCGCTGCATCTCGTGCATCAGCCGTCGATAATGTAAAAGTGAAGCAAAAAGGGACCGTTCGGCTGATTAATTTAAAGACTGTTCAAAACAAGACGGGTCATTTGGTTGCAGTATCGCGATCTGGCGCGTTAGCAATTACGGACGAGAATGGCAGAGAGAGGGAGAGATATAAACTGCCTTATGGGGCAATGATAAAAGTTAAGGACTCTGATAACGTAGTATCGGGAGATGTAGTTGCTAATTGGGACCCACACACGCACCCAATAGTTACTGAAGTATCGGGTAAAGCAGCTTTCTCTGGTATGGAAGAGGGCTTAAGCACTCGGCAACAGACCGATGAAATAACGGGCTTAACCAGCATCTCAATTATCGACCAAAACGAGCGGCCAGCGGCTGGGAAAGATTTAAAACCAATTATTTCCCTCACAGACTCCAATGGAAAGGAATTGATTTTTCCTAATTCTACGGTTCCTGCTCATTATCCACTCCCCGCAAATGCGAGCATCAGTATTAGTGATGGAGAACAGATTGAAATTGGCCAAATCATTGCTCGTATTCCACAAGAGTCTGGTGGTACAAAGGACATTACTGGTGGGTTGCCGAGGGTTGCTGATTTATTTGAAGCCAGAAAACCAAAAGATCCAGCTATCCTTGCTGAAATTACTGGTACTGTAACACTTGGTAAAGAGACTAAAGGAAAATTGCGCTTGGTCATTACGCCAGATGATGGGAAACCGTTGGCAAATGGCAAGTTACAGTATGAAGAACTAATCCCAAAATGGCGGCAATTAGGCGTTTTCGAGGGAGAGCACGTTGAAAAAGGCGAAGTTATCTCAGATGGACCTCCAACTCCACATGATATTTTACGTTTAAAAGGCATTGGTGAGCTCGCTAAATACATTGTTAATGAAATTCAGGAAGTTTATAGGTTGCAGGGAGTAAAAATTAACGACAAGCATATTGAAGTTATTACGCGACAGATGTTAAGAAAAGTAGAGATAACAGACATGGGCGATTCATCTCTCATAAGGGGCGAGCAGGTAGAGTATCGACAGGTGATTGAGGAGAACGAGAGGTTGCGCGCAGAGGGCCTACAACCGGCTAAATATGAGCGCCAGTTATTGGGTATCACCAAAGCATCACTTGCAACTGAGAGCTTTATTTCGGCCGCGTCTTTCCAAGAAACTACACGTGTTTTGACTGAAGCAGCTGTTACAGGAAAGGCTGATCCGCTGAGAGGTTTAAAAGAGAATGTTGTGGTTGGGCGTTTAATACCGGCCGGAACAGGGCTTGCCTATCATTCGCAGAGACGAAAAGAGCGAGATGCAAAACTAGATTCAGCCAAAAGCGCAGCTGACGTTGAAGCTGCTCTTCTGGAGGCCTTTAGTGTAGACCTAGTGAACGAATGATGAATCTTCGCTAAGAACGAACGAGTGCTTGACGATGGACATTGACCTGACTAGACTTGTCCCCTGATTAAGTGGCCTGTGGCTTTTATACTTGTGGTTACCTGAGAGTGACGCAATTTATTTGTAATGATAATAATCATCAGCAACTGATAGAGAGAAAGTAATGGCGACAATCAATCAGCTCGTCCGAAAGCCTAGGCAGAGAAAAGTCAGCAAATCGGACGTGCCAGCCTTGAGAGCATGCCCTCAACGGAGGGGCGTATGTACAAGAGTGTATACAACCACGCCAAAGAAGCCTAATTCTGCTTTAAGAAAAGTATGCCGTGTTCGGTTAACCAGCGGTTTCGAAGTGACGTCTTACATAGGTGGTGAGGGACATAATTTGCAGGAACATAGTGTGGTTTTGATCAGGGGTGGCCGAGTGAAAGATTTGCCCGGAGTAAGATACCATACTGTCAGAGGAACGTTGGACACTTCCGGAGTAAATGGGCGTACTCAACGAAGGTCCAAATACGGAACTAAACGTCCAAAATAACAAGAAAACAAATAACTGATAACGGTATTAAGTCGGGTATAACAGTCTTAAATTAAAGGCTACCGTGCATAAGCTGAAAGAGAAAAGGTCATTTAATATGCCAAGAAGAAGAGTTGTAGCAAAGCGGGAAATTCTTCCAGACCCCAAGTATGGCAATACAATACTAGCCAAATTTATGAACCACGTTATGGTGAGTGGAAAAAAGGCGGTGGCGGAGAGAATTGTATATGGAGCTATGACAGCGGTCGAAGATCGTTTAAAAAGGGACCCGGTACAAGTTTTTCAGGAAGCGCTAGAAAACGTTGCTCCCATGGTGGAAGTTAAATCGCGTAGAGTAGGGGGGGCGACGTACCAAGTGCCGGTGGATGTCAGACCAGCCCGAAGAACGGCTCTCGCCATGAGGTGGTTGGTGGACTATGCTAGAAGCAGGGGTGAAAAATCTATGCCTCAACGTCTAGCAGGAGAGTTAGTTGATGCTGTTCAGGGCAAAGGTGGTGCGGTGAAAAAACGTGAAGATGTTCATCGTATGGCAGAGGCTAACAAGGCATTCTCTCACTTCCGCTTTTAAATTATTGTAGACAGTGCGCTATAACTTAAAAAGGGTGGCCGAGTCGGCTGCCCTTTGCAGTTTTTAGGAAAAAATATCGTGACTCGTCAGACCCCTATTGAATATTACCGTAATATTGGAATTTGCGCCCATGTCGATGCTGGAAAGACTACTACTACTGAGAGAGTGCTGTTTTACACAGGGCTTTCCCACAAGTTGGGAGAGGTACATGACGGCGCAGCCACCATGGATTGGATGGAGCAGGAGCAAGAGAGAGGGATCACGATAACTTCCGCAGCGACGACCTGCTTTTGGAAAGGTATGGACTCTCAGTATAGTTCGCATCGAATTAATATTATTGATACTCCGGGACATGTCGATTTCACCATCGAAGTGGAGCGGTCACTGCGTGTTTTGGATGGCGCGATTGTTGTCCTATGCGCCACATCAGGAGTCCAACCTCAAACGGAAACGGTGTGGCGTCAAGCTAACAAGTACGAAGTACCCCGTTTAGTATTTGTGAATAAAATGGATCGAGCTGGTGCAAATTTTACGGGCGTAATACAGCAATTAAAAGATAGGTTGGGTGTAACCGCGGTTCCTGTACAAATGACTCTAGGCTCAGAGAGTGACTTTCAAGGCGTAGTCGATCTGATTAAAATGAAAGCAATATACTGGAGCGATAATGACCAAGGTATGACTTTCGAATATGCGGAAATTCCAGAAGAATCGCAAAAAATATGCAATGAAATGCGGGAATTCGTGATTGAGACAGCAGTAGAGGCTGACGACACGTTGATGACAAAGTATTTGGATGAACAGCCTCTGAGTGAAGCAGAGATTATTGCCGGGCTTCGCAAACGTACTCTGAATAATGAAATAGTACCAGTGATAGGTGGTTCAGCGTTCAAGAATAAAGGGATTCAGGCGATGCTTGATGCTGTTATTCAATATTTGCCTTCTCCGATTGATATTAAGCCGGTTGAGGGTTGCACAGATTTCGGGGAGAAAGGATTACGTGTAGCAGAGGATAATGCTCCTTTTTCAGCGTTGGCCTTTAAAATTGCATCTGATCCTTATGTTGGTTCATTGACTTTTATTCGAGTTTATTCAGGTCGTTTGGAGAGCGGTACGTCAGTTTACAATTCTACCAAGCAAAAACGTGAAAGGATTGGACGGATGGTGCAAATGCAATCAAATAGCCGCGAAGAAATAAAGCAAGTGTTAGCTGGCGATATTGCTGCAGCGATAGGATTAAAGGATATTTTGACGGGAGATACTTTATGTTCAGAAGATCACAAAATTGTATTGGAGGAAATGGAATTTCCAGATCCAGTTATATCGGTCGCAGTTGAGCCTCGTTCTAAGGTGGATCAAGAAAAAATGGGTGTGGCACTGGGCAAGTTGGCTCAGGAAGATCCCTCTTTTCGTGTCATTACAGATTTAGATAGCGGACAAACTATCATTTCTGGTATGGGAGAATTGCACTTAGATATTTTGGTCGATCGCATGCGACGGGAATTTTCCGTTGAGGCTAATATAGGAAAGCCTCAAGTAGCCTATCGAGAAGCTATCGAGAATCGGTGTACGATCGAGGGAAAATTCGTCCGTCAATCAGGCGGAAGAGGGCAGTATGGTCATGTTTGGATTAAATTTGAACCGGCTGAAAACTCCGATCAGGTAGGACTTGAGTTCAAAAATGAAATTGTCGGTGGTGCAGTTCCGCGAGAATATATCTTAGCAGTAGCTAAAGGTATTGAAGAGCAAATGCAGAACGGCATCCTCGCTGGCTATCCTCTTCTGGGATTAAAAGCCACTTTATATGACGGGTCCTATCATGAAGTTGACTCATCTGAAATTGCGTTCAAAATTGCGGGCTCATTAGCGACTAAAAAATTGTCAGATGAGGGCGCAGTTGTCCTTTTAGAGCCAATAATGAAAGTTGAAGTCGTTACTCCGGAGATCAACATGGGGGATGTTGTTGGCGATCTCAATCGCCGCCGTGGTCTTATAAGCGGTTTAGAAGATAATGCCCAAGGCAAAGTGGTCAGCGCGGAAGTTCCATTGGCAGAGATGTTTGGGTATGCAACCGACCTTAGGTCAGCCTCACAAGGGAGAGCAACTTTCACGATGGAGTTCAGTCGTTATTGTCAAGCACCTAAAAACGTACGCGATCTCATCATTTCAAAGACTCAGGGCCACTAAAACTTAATGCTATCCACTTTAAAAAGTTTAAGATATCGGTGTGGTGCTATTTTGCATCACGTAATTCTTTGGCTGCACTTATGACTTCACTGGCGATATTTTGTGGACAAGGCATGTAATGAGAGAATTCCATTGAAAATTGACCTCGTCCCGATGTCATGGTTCGTAGCTGGCCGATGTAACCAAACATTTCTGCCAATGGAACATCCGCTTTGATTCTAACCCCTGTTGTCGCTGCTTCTTGATCTTTAATCATTCCTCGGCGACGATTTAGGTCACCGATGACGTCACCGACATGATCCTCTGGTGTAAAGACATCTACTTTCATTATTGGCTCTATGATTTGAGGTCCTGCTTTAGGCATGGTTTGCCTAAAAGCTCCTTTTGCGGCAATTTCAAAAGCTACGGCCGATGAATCCACTGCATGGTAGGCACCATCAAATATTTCAAATTCAACGTCTAGAACAGGATATCCGGCCATCGGCCCGTCAGACATCATTACCTTAAATCCTTTCTCAATAGCTGGAAAAAATTCTTTGGGTATATTTCCTCCTACGACTGTTGAACTAAACAAAAAACCGCTACCTGGTTCACCAGGGCGAATGCGAAAATCGATTTTCCCAAATTGTCCAGACCCACCAGATTGTTTCTTGTGAGTGTAACTATCTTCGATAGCCTTTGTTATAGTTTCTCGGTATGCGACTTGAGGAGCACCAACAATTAGATCCACTCCATAAGTTCTTTTTAAAATGTCAACTTTGATATCCAAATGTAGTTCACCCATCCCTTTCAGAATTGTTTCCCCTGAATCTTCATCAGTTTCTACCCGAAAAGAAGGGTCTTCTGCTACCATTTTTCCTATGGCAATTCCCATTTTTTCCGAACCACCTTTGTCTTTTGGTTTCACTGCTATGGATATCACAGGTTCAGGGAATATCATCGGCTCCAGCGTAACTGGCGATTTTGGATCGCACAAAGTATGGCCGGTCTGAACATTCTTCATTCCAACAATAGCGATAATGTCACCGGCAATTGCAGACTCTATTTCATTTCGGTCGTCGGCATGCATTTCGACCATGCGACCAATGCGCTCGGTCTTTCCGGTGTAAGAATTATAAATTGTCATCCCACGTTCTAATTTTCCAGAATAAATTCTAATGAAAGTTAGCGCACCAAACCGGTCATCCATGATTTTAAATGCAAGTGCTTTAAACGATTCTGCAGTTGACACAATAGCGTATTCGCCCGTTTCATCACCTTTTTCATCAGTCAGGGGCTGAGGATCGACTTCAGTAGGGTTAGGAAGAAAATCAACGACCGCGTCGAGTACCATTTGTATCCCTTTATTTTTAAAAGCAGAACCGCAATAGGTCGGAAAGAAATCTAGCGCTATCGTACCCTTTCGAATACAGCCTTTAATTTCTTCTATGGAAATTTCCTCCCCCTCCATGTAGGCCATCATTAAATCGTCGTCCTGCTCTATTGCAGATTCTACTAAGCGCTCGCGGTATTCTTCTACTTGTTCCGACATATATTCAGGGACATCTACAATCTGATAATTTTCTGGCATACCTGAGTCATCCCAAACATATGCCTGACGCGTTAGAAGATCAACAAGGCCCACGAAGTCCTCCTCAATACCGATTGGAAGACACATAACTATTGGACTTGCGCCGAGAACCTTTTTTATTTGCTCGACAACTCTTAAAAAATCGGCACCCACTCTATCCATCTTGTTTACTAAAATTATTCTAGCAACTTCAGACTCGTTCGCGTATCTCCAGTTAGTTTCTGACTGCGGTTCAACTCCACCAGAACCACAAAAAACACCAACTCCGCCGTCTAGAACTTTTAATGACCGATATACTTCTACAGTAAAATCGACATGACCAGGAGTGTCTATAATGTTGAGACGATGGTCGCGCCAATAACATGTCGTCGCTGCAGATTGTATTGTGATACCTCGTTCTTGCTCTTGTTCCATAAAGTCGGTGGTCGCTGCGCCGTCATGTACTTCTCCGGTTTTATGGATTTTCCCAGTTAACTTCAGAATTCGTTCTGTCGTAGTAGTTTTCCCAGCGTCTACGTGAGCGAATATGCCTATGTTTCTGTAGTGAGATAAATCAGTCATTTTTGAACTCAGCGATGTAAGGATATCGGTTAATAAAAAACGGGGCGAGTATACAGGATAAAACTAAGATTGCAGAGTAAAATTGCTCCGCTTTAGGGTTTTAAAATCATTTTATTTTAACATGTCATGAATTTGTTGCAGAGTTTATCTCAGTTATGAGTAGGGAGAAAAAAATACTGACGAGATTACAGTTTCCCATTGTTCTAATTGACTATGCCAGATTTCGGTTTGAAAATATTTTATAGCAAATTTTCATGTAATTTTGCTCAAGATTTCAATTTTTTGAAATATGCAATTTAAAGCTCGTTTAGGAGACGCTGAAATGGCAAAAGAAAAGTTTGAAAGGAATAAGCCTCATGTGAATGTGGGTACTATTGGGCATGTGGATCA
>MDTB01192878.1_pt1 | contig 17946 bp, 14 predicted proteins | sample 811161 | NCBI WGS metagenome assembly MDTB01 (sample SAMN05326650, study PRJNA326480) | marine metagenome | isolation source: seawater | place: Mediterranean Sea | collected 2009
CAACGCGGTTTTTGTCGTCGTCTTACTATGCGGTTGCCACGGTCCGCTGACAAGTGCCCTAGTGTATCGGTGGCAATTTTTTTTTCAACAGTCCTGCACGCAGCGGAAAAGCGGTATGAATGAAATACGCTGTGATCCGTTATCCGGATATCGCGTCCTAATTGCAGAGGGACGTTCGGCCCGACCACGCGATTACGAAACCAGTCATGTAGTGGGCTCTAAATCAAATTGTCCGTTCTGTGCTGGGAACGAGAAAGAAAGCCCTGAAGAAGTGCTTCGCGTCAGTTCCGCTGACGACACCGATCTTTGGCAAGTGCGGGTTGTGGGCAACAAATACCCGGCCCTTTCGGCACCCACACAATCCGGCGTCGACCCGGCATCGGCTAACCCAACCATCCATTCCAGCCCTGCCAGTCATTTACCCGACAATGAGATTTCGGCTGTCCCGGGTGAAGGACTCCACGAAGTGATCATCGAGAGTCCCGAGCATTATGTGAGAACTACCGAGTTGGGAGTCACGCAATTGACCGCGGTCTTGCAAGCAACAAAAAAACGAGTCGAGCAAATCCGCAACATCCCTACGGTACGATCAGTACACATATTCAAGAATGTCGGGCCGACTGGAGGGGCAACCATTGAGCATACGCACAGCCAACTGGTCGCCTTGCCGATTATTCCTCCCGCACTACACCGAGAACTCTCAGTCATGGTAACGCATCAGCAGCGAACAGAGCGGTGCCTACTTTGTGAAATGCAGGAGATCGAAAAAAATAATGAGAAACGTTTCGTTGCAGAGAATTTGAACTTCACGGCTTTTTGCGCTTATGCCGGACGCCAACCAGGAGAGACCTGGATCGTGCCTAAAAAACACCAAGCTGATTTTAGCGCCATGAGCCTAAGTGAATGTCGTTCATTCGCGGAAATCCTTGATCGGGTCCTTTCGTATCTGGACGTGGCCCTGCAGATACCCGCCTACAATTACATGTTTCAATCCGCCCCCTTGGAGGGTGACTCAATCGGCCATTATCATTGGCGGCTAGTGATCCTCCCTCGCGTCACAACGCAGGCAGGGTTCGAGTGGAGTTCCGGTTGCTTCATTAACCCCGTCGCTCCGGAACGGATTGCGGAAGCGATGCGTAAAGAAGTACCGGTGGAGCGTGTGTCGATAAACCAAACAACCTCGTATGCGGTTCGCTGATTCACTGCTTTGCAAGAAAGAGCTTTACTTAGCAATATTTAGCACTCGCTTTTAAAATTTAAACCTCAAGGAAAAAGAGTAGTTGATCTATGGCCCCTCGCGTTCACTTTTCGCTGATTCTGCACAATCATCAACCCATTGGTAATTTTGACCATGTGTTTGAACAGGCATATCAGGATAGCTATCTTCCGTTTCTTGAAGTTTTTGAGCCATATGAACACTTACGGATTGCTCTTCATACGAGCGGCCCACTTTGCCAGTGGCTTGATCGGCATCATCCGGATTATCTTGATCGACTCCGCCAACTCGTTCAGTATGGTCGCCTAGAAATCGTGGGCGGGGCCTTTTATGAGCCCATTCTCGCCATGATTCCTTCGCGCGATCGAATCGGGCAAATCAAGCGATTTCGAGATTGGCTCGCCCGAAGACTCGGTGGAGAGATTAACGGAATGTGGATCCCCGAGCGGGTATGGGAACAATCGATGGCACGTGATCTTGTCGATGCCGGTGTGCAATACACGTTACTTGACGATTATCACTTCAAGAATGCCGGACTCACCGAAGACGAACTTGCTGGATATTACCTGACCGAAGACGATGGGCGTACGCTCGATGTCATTCCGGGCAGCGAGCCCCTGCGGTATATGATTCCCTTTCAGTCTCCCGAAGAAACGATTGCTTACCTGGGACGGATATCCGAAAAGCATCCGGGCGCTTTTGTAGCCTTTGGAGACGATGGCGAAAAGTTTGGTACTTGGCCAGAAACAAAACAGCACGTGTACCAAAATGGATGGCTGCGACACTTCTTTGATCTTTTAAGTGCCAACAAAGACTGGATCAACACCACGACGCCTTCGGATGCGATGCAACGAGTGAGCCCTTTGGGCAAAGTTTATCTTCCGGAGGGGAGTTACCGCGAAATGACCGAGTGGGCCATGCCCGTTGACCGTCAAATAGAGAGTCGTGAAGTCCAACACATGTTGGAGGAATCTTCGCAATGGCACCGCGTTGCATCTTTTGTACGCGGCGGGTTCTGGCGCAACTTTAAGACGCGTTACCCGGAGTCGAATGAGATGTACGCTCGCATGATGCAAATCAGCGATCAACTTGCGGCAATCGAACAGACTCCGACTGACGAAGGCAGCGGCCGCCTGATCGATGAGGCCCGGGACGAGCTGTATCAGGCCCAATGCAACTGCAGTTACTGGCACGGTGCGTTCGGCGGAATTTATCTCCCGCATCTTCGGAACGCAGTCTTTGAACACCTCATTCGCGCCGATACACGAATCCAAGAAGCCATAGGCCGCGGAAAGGGCCCCTGGTGCCAGGCAAGCCAAAGCGATTTTAATTTTGACGGACGCGATGAAATCCAACTGAGCAACGATCAATTAAGCCTATTCCTGGAACCGGCATCCGGGGGTCGAATGTATGAACTCGACGTAAGAAGTATTTCTCACAACCTTCTGGCAACGTTGGCCAGAAGACCCGAAGCGTATCACAAGAAGGTGCTCTCCGGCCCGAGTAGTGATGATGATAACGTCGCAAGCATTCATGACCGCGTGGTCTTCAAGCAGGAAGGTTTAGATCGCCTTCTGCAATATGATTACTATGGTCGTAAGAGCCTGGTCGATCACTTTTATCCCGTCGAAGCTGGTGTGGAAGATGTGCGGGCCGGAACCACCGAAGAACTGGGCGATTTTGTACTCGGAGCGTATGTTTCTCAGGTCCACAACTCGGATTCAGGGCATGTTCAGGCAAACCTTGAGCGAGAAGGAACCGTGGAAGACATCCCCATTCGGATCACCAAAAAGGTCACGCTCAATGAGGGTGAAAATGCCCTGCTTGTTGATTACTTGCTCGAACAATTGCCCCCGGATCGCCCATTCCATTTTGCAGTTGAATGGAATTTTGCGGGGATGCCTGCTGGCGCCGATGATCGGTATTTCTACGACGTCTCCCAGCAATCCCTCGGTGAACTGGGAAATCAACTGGATTTACGAGAAACGACCGGCATCGGCCTCGTTGATCGCTGGCTCGGGATTGATGTGGGGCTATCGTGCAATCGCCCCACAAATATCTGGGCTTTTCCGATCGCAACGGTGAGTCAATCTGAAGGCGGATTTGAGGCCGTCCACCAATCGGTTGCGGTCATGCCGCATTGGCTCATTGCGGCCGATGCGCAAGGCCAATGGGGTGTGACCATGCGGCTTTCACTCCAAACTCTAAAGCAGCAGGTACCGCAGGAAACCGACCAGACAATTGCGACCATCCGATAACACACCGTTGGTGCGACGCGTTTTGCACTTGCTGTGCACTTGTTGTGCACCCGCAAAAACCTATCAGTCATCAGCAAGCCGGTCATCAGCAAGCGACTGCCAGTCGATTGACTCAAGCGGGGCAGGGGACTGCCAACCAACCTGCCCCAAAACAGGCACGTCGCTGAACTGCCGTATTTCCCGGGCATTGGACGCACCACTGATATCCGAGTCTGGCGTCACTTGGTTGAGCACAATTCCCGCGACCGGTACATCGGGTGCATACGCTGCACAAACACAAAGCGCAGTCAGAACCTGATTAATCACACCCAATCGATCAGCCGCCACCAGAATAATGGGATATCCGAATTCCTTGGCAAGCGTGATTGTGAAGGCATCGTCACTCACCGGGGAGAGTAAACCCCCGACCCCCTCAACCACCACGAAATCGCAACGCTCTGTCCAGTTCGCCAGTCCACTTCGCAGCAACTGGTTGTCAACCACTCGCGACTCCATCCGCGCTGCCACCGGAGGGGCAAGTGGCGCTGCAAAAACCTGAGGACAAATCGCCGATAAATCGTCACAGTCGGCGGCACGAAGCAACTCGACTGCATCGGCAGCAACCACCCGGCCATTCTCTGAAGTTGCACCACTGGCAACCGGCTTGTAAGCACCTACTGAAAGATTCTGTGCAACCAGTGTTCTTGCAATGGTACAACTCACATACGTTTTCCCGACGTCGGTACCGGTCCCACAGACAAAAAGACCTTTTGCGGGTCGGTTCACAAGAAAATCGGCTGACACCGCAACCCTCCCCACAATAAAATAAGCGCGAATAAGATTGGTTCTTTTTGAGCCTAGAGCCCGAGATATTCTTCCAAAGCTTCACGCATCACATCACCCGCCGGTTCACTTCCTGTCCACAAGCGTACGCATTCGACCCATTGCGATACCAGCAGTTGTTGGCCTTGCAGTACCTGACATCCGCAAGCCAAGCCGGCCCGTAAAAATGCCGTCGTCGGTGACCCGAGACACATATCCGCGAGCAGCATTTCAGGACGAAGTGTTTCTGTCGACAAGGCGATCTCTTCTGTCGGGTCAACCGCACCGGGTTCGGGTGCATGAATCACAAGTTGCACATCGTCGTCGACTGGCAGATCGCCTTCCCACACAATAAAGTTCGCGCTCGTATCGGACACGCCCTGCAACATTTCAACCAGCTCAAATCCGGCGTCTTCGTCGGTTCCGCATACGGTGATCGCAGCGACAGATTCCCGCGCAAGCGCAAGGGCGATCGCGCGAGCCGTCGGACCGGTATGCAGCAAGAGTCCTTTACAACCAAGGGGATCAGTAACATTCTTAAGGACGTTTAAAAACCCAGTCCCAACCGTATTTGCACCCGACCAATGACGATTGGACGCTCGATGAAGACAATTGACCGCGCCTATTTCCTTGGCATCCGGCGTTAGCTCTGCGAGATACTGGGTCGCCTTCGTTTGAAAAGGGCCGGTGATCACCGCTCCACAGAAATCCATTGCTCGCATCCCGTCAATGGCAATCGATAAATCTTCCTCTGCGACTTGAAGACTCAGGAATCGCCTGTCCCAACCGGCCTGATGGAAACACTTTTCCATCACATACTGGGTCGGGTTACCGGCCAGCGAGGGCCCCAGACAGCACATGATCTCTTGAAGCGGACTGGACAACGATTCGACTGAAAGATCTTGGGGATACGCGATGGCGGATAGGTAACGGCTGTTTCAGTATATCGTGCCTCACGAAACGGGCAACTACGGAGCCTACCTTTTACTGCATGAAAGTCGACCGAGTCGCATCGATTCGACGGGCCTTGATGCGCACATACGGCGGCACAAACCAACTTCGGTGCGCAAAACTCCCCGACTCAGCGGTCTGATCCCCGTGAACCGGCTCGCTCAGGTCTTCAATGCAAAAGCCGCTGCGACAGAGCCCCCCAAGGAGTGGCTCTAAGCGATGTAGAAACTCAAAAGTCCCTTCCTCGCGGTGCGAACTACCCGAGACGGCAGAGAGGGGTCCGGTCTGATAATACGGAGACTCCAGCAAATACCCCAGACTTCCCGGCTTGACCGAGGTCTGCAGGCTTACCGGTTGTTTATGCTGGCTCACATAAAGACCACCCGCACAGGTTACCCGTGCCACTTCCCGATAGACTGCCACAACATCCGGCACATAACAACTGCTCACGGGCTGAATTACTGTTTCATAATGCGACTCGGGCATCGCCTCCAAGCAGTCAATCGAGGCTTCCACGGTGGTTACCATTAATCCGCGATCCGTGGCCACTTCGCGATCCAGGGCAAGCATCTCGGGGCTAATATCAACCACAGTCACGTGCGCACCGGCAGCCGCATACAACGCACTTTGCATACCACCACCGCTTCCGAGACAGAGAAGTTGGCGTCCAACGAGACTATCGGCTAAAAACGGATCGGATGTCACTGCTTGGACCCGCTGCGTAAACTCTTTGTCCGAGACCGGTCGGGCAAAACGTCGCTCATTACGGGCATAGGCATCCCACACACGGGCATTGGTTGCATGCGCCGCCGAACGTGAACCGTTCCCGAAAAGATCATCCATTACGATTTCCTAACGGCAAGATGCGCATCGAAACCGCAGACAAATCAGCAACATCCCGCAGATCGCCAGGAGCAACGACGTGGGTTCGGGGATAACGCCAGCACCGCCGACCGCCGGTACGCTGGGTGCAACGGCATCCCAGCCATTGAAACCGTTATACCAACCATGCCATGACCCGTCCGTGAGCATCTGTTCTCCCGCCCCGGTCGGTGCCCCGGACCAGACGACGTCAGAACCAAAGACGGGATAAGAACCGAGCGAATAGGACCAATAAACGATCGGGTTGCCCACGTCGCTCAGGTAGCTGAAATTATCTGCAAAGGGGAGCGGCCCTCCACCAAAATCGTAGTTCGTGTAATCATACGAAAGGTCGCCTGCAGCAGCGATCGCCACCAGGGCATCATGCGCCGAAGTGGTGGGCCCGTCAAAGTGATACGCGAAAGCAAAGCTTTCGCCGCCGGTCGACTCAAAATCGACCACGTGATAGCTCACATTTTCTCCCGTACCGGCACGATATTCGATCTCCAAATAGCCTTCGGACAAAATCACATCGTGAACAATTTCCGCCCGAAGCGATTGAAAACCCGAAGTGAGCAGTACGGCGATGCATCCCACTGCGATCGACCAAACTTTCATTGTGCTCGCATTTTTCATTAGGTCTTTCCTTTTACAAAAAATAAAAATCAATTATCCAGAATTTCAATCAAACGTTCCCCGATCGCTGCCGGCCCGTGTGAGGGCCGCATTGACGATCTCCTGATCAACTTCTTCAGAAACAAACAGGACATGGCCATCGCAAAACAGAAGTTGGACGCCGCCGGGATGATCGCTCCAGAGTTCATTATTCTGACTCTTGTTGATGGGGGTCTGATAATATTTTGCAAAAACGTTCTGCCCATTGGACCATTCCGATTGCTCGCTTACGCCACCACCGCGCCCGGTACACTCGCCAACAATGGCCGTCTGCGACAAACCATCGGAAATAAATCGCACTGCAGTTGGAATTTCGTGCACCATGACACCGATCGCATGATCTGCCACAAAATGCTCCGATCCCCAAGGTGCTTGATAGGGGGGGCCCTCTATTCCGTAGATACCCCCATAGTCGGTGTAGGCGAGATCGTCTCCGGAATCCCATTGCTGATCGCTGTTTTTATCGCCGGTTGTAAACCCGATTCGCTTCGTTGTTTTAGCGGAAGGACAAAGCAAGAAGGGGAGAATTTCTCCGCCAACCTCCCGATTTTCTTCGCTGTGATAAGCGTGATCGAAATCGTATCGCGATTGCAGTTCAGGACGGTCCAGTCGCGAGAGAATCGCAGTGATCCAAGAATGCTGTTTGCGATCGGCATCCCACCAGGCGCAGTCGGAACACCCTGCAGGGAATGTTTGGCGATGCGAAGAGTATCCATTGAGTGCCAGGCCAATCTGGTGTAGATGGCTCGCACACGTCATTCGTCGTGCAGACTCAAGCACACTCGATACGGCTGGCAGCAGCAGTGCAATTAAAACACCAATCGTTGCGATAACGACCAATAGTTCAATCAACGTAAATCCTCTTGGCTGGCGGGAAAACCGCACCGTTGTCGTACTGACACCCAAGCGTTGACTGATATTCAAAGTTCACACCCTCCCTTTCGATAGGCCCAGAAGCGACTTTACCCCATGGGTGCCAGCAGGCAACCACAGAGCGCAGGCGAACCGACTCCCTCGCGAAAGTTTAAGGATTGATGGATATGATGCAGGAGAGACCGTCCCTCGCAGTCGCCCTGACGCCTCACGTTGGCAGGTCTTCTGACTCCCAGGCTTGAAAGCGATGAGCCTTCTCGCTGATCTCTCTTTGAGAACAACAATGGCAAAAAGAAGCACGCTTCCTTTGTCGCCTGGTCACAGCGGCGGGGCCGTCCCGGATTCACACCGGAGTTCCCTTTTTACCGATCAATCCAGATGGCGATCGGTCACCAACGTCCGTGGGCTTAAGATAACACCTCGCCTGCAAGAGGGAAAGGAGTCTGCGCAGAATAGGCCGACAGGAATTGAACAACGCGCGATTTGTACTGTGGAAAAGTACTGTGAAAAAAAAGGGCCTGGGAAAAACCCAGGCCCTTTTGAACGAATCAACCGAAACGCATAAACAAGAGACTATGGAGCGTCCACAAAGCCACGTAACTCTTGGCTACGACTCGGCTGCTGCAGTTTTCGAACGGCTTTCGCCTCAATTTGTCGAATGCGTTCGCGAGTCACCTTAAAAATGTGTCCGACCTCTTCGAGGGTGTAACTGTAACCATCCCCGAGGCCATAACGAAGTTTAATGATTTCTCGCTCACGATAACTCAGCGTCTTGAGAACCTTGGAAATACGGCCGCGTAACATTTCCTGCGAAGCCCCACTTGCAGGTGAATCGGCAGCAGCATCCGGCAACAGATCACCAAACTGGCTGTCTTCACTATTTCCCACCGGTCGATCGAGGCTGATGGGATATCGACTCATCGCCAACACGCGTCGCGTTTCGTCGATTGCAGTACCCGCCTTTCGAGCCGTTTCTTCAATCGTCGGTTCGCGACCCAACTCTTGCAGCAATTGTCTCGCCACATTCCGAACACGGGACATGGTCTCGACCATGTGGACCGGGATACGAATCGTCCGGCTCTGATCTGCCACGGCTCGCGTGATGGCCTGACGGATCCACCAAGTCGCATAGGTGCAGAATTTAAATCCACGTCGATACTCAAACTTATCCACAGCCCGCATCAAGCCGGCGTTACCTTCTTGGATTAGATCGAGAAAACTCAGCCCTCGATTGCGATATTTTTTCGCGATAGAGACGACCAATCGAAGATTTCCCTCCGAAAGGCCTCGCTTCGCCTTCTGATATTTCGCATACACGGTTCTCAGACGCCGCACTCGATTACGCAAACTCTGCGGCGTTTCCTGCGTTGCCCAGAGGATGTGACGAATTTCCGAGCGGGCCTTCTCCAAATCAGGGCAGACACGCTTGGACTTCTTTTCTGCCTTGATTTGTTGCCCAAGTTCATCGACTCGTCGGCTGAATTCCGCGAGCGTATCGATCATCGATTCAATCCGCTGGGTACGCAAACCCAATTCTTCAACCAAACGCACTGCGCGACGACGACGACGGCCTAAACGCTTCCAAGCACTGCGTCGAGAGCTTGCTTTTCCACGCTTACTCAAGGCGAGTCTATAATCGCGTCGATTCTGTTTTAAAAGCACATCGAGCGAGGCAATATTGTGAGGCAACCGACCTAGAATTTGATCTTTTTCCAGGCGGTCGGTGACCGATACCTGAACGGTGCGGTCAAAGGGAAGCTCTCCGTGGTGAACCCGCTTCAGTACGCTGTAGGCAACCTGAATCACATAGTCACACTCCAGTAAGGTGCGACGAAAATCTGCTCGCGTCGTTTCGATTCGCTTGGCCAGTTCAATTTCTTCTTGCCTTGTCAGCAGAGGAATTTCGCCCATTTGCGTGAGATACATGCGAACCGGGTCATCGGACCAGGACTCTACTTCATCCACGGCCACAGAGGCCGTCTCCTGCCCAGCGGCATTTTGATTCGCGGCATCTCGCTGCCCTGCACGCCCCGTTGCCGGGGCCTGAGCATCCGCTTCCTCGTCGCCACTGACAACCGTTTCTACAGCTTTTTCGGCCAGCGAAATGGTCTCTTCCGGGTTGCCCCCGGTATCTTGTCTTAGTTCATCGATGAGTGTGTCGTACACCGTTTAATCTCCCAACTCACTCGGAGTCTTTATATTCATTGCGCGAAAGGTGGGTCCATCCTTCCAGTCACCCCGTCACTTCCATGGTGTGACAGGTAGTGCAGCGTGAGATGCGCTTGTATTTTTTCAATGGTTTACCGTGGCGACGTTTCTTTTCCGTCTCCCACGACTGGCCCTGACGCCCTCACACCAATTCACTTCACTCGCTTTGCATTACTGCGATCCGCACATTGCCCCCGGGCAGGAGCGTGTGCTTCTAATTTTAACACCGTATCGTACTCGGTACGTTAGGTTCCTTAATTTGTTAAAAGATTACGCTCAAGGCGACTGGGGACCTTGGTTGAAATTTTATTCTCACGAAACCTACGCCCCGTTGCCGGGACACCGTGCGTCTGCAGAAGTGGAAAATATCTGCACATTTGGCGGGAGGCCTCGCAATGAATCACCCAAGTCACCCAAACCTTACGAAGCCAATTCTTGCTGTTCTCAAACACAACCTCATTCTAAGCCAGTTAATTGGTCGGGTCCAGTCTTTCGGCAAACTCTTTTCGAACTGATAACTCCCACAAATAGTGTATATTTCTTCTGTTTTTTGGCACGATGGTTGCTACACTCTCAGGTGCCAACCAGCGGTGGCCTCGGGGCCTCTGGCATCGGTGCTGGTGAATTCGAATTGCCGCAGTCGCCGGAATGAGCCCCGAAAGAGCCTGGTTTTGATAACGAAAGTGAAAGACGGATGGGACACAAAAAAACCCTACTCTGTGACTGTGGTCAATCACATCTTGTCGATACGCCTCAGGCCGGCAGTATCCTGCTTTGCCATTGTGGCGAAAAAATCCAGGTGCCCACGCTACGAGAGATTGCACAGCTTCCCGATGCAGCAGCAACCGAGGAAAAAGCGCACTCCACTCCACGCCGGTGGACACGCACGCAAGGGCTCTTTTTTGCTGTCGGTGCTGCAAGCCTTCTTCTGGCCGGTGGCACTGCAACTGCACTCTTTGCCAATCTGCCCCCCGTGCAGTTACCGGGCAGAGCCGGGCAGATTGCAACACTCGATAGCCAACTCGATACATTGGGCCCGAAAGACACTTTGGAATTGTGGCGATTTTATCAATCTGCTCCCGAAACGATGGTCGGTATCGCACAAAAAACTCAACTGATACAAAAGCGACGAGAAACGTACACCATCATGGCCTGGGGCATTGGACTAACAGGTGTTGCATTGGGCGTTGTGCTGATTGCGTTCTCGCTACGCTCTTCCAAACCACGCAACAGAACTGCCGGGCCCTAGGAAACGACCGGGGCGTTTCCTAGAGTTTTAGTGCATCAAGCGGCTTCTGTTTTGTTAAACTCGGCACATTGCTCCGTTTCCATTTCAACTGCTTCAACTGCTTTAACTGCAAGGAGAGCACGATGAAGGCCGCTTTTATTCGTGAAGTGGGTCCGCCTGAAAAGATTGTGGTTGACGAAGTCGCTACCCCGTCCCCGTTAAAGAATGAAGTATTGGTCCGCGTGGGAGCCGTCGCAGTCAATCCAATCGACACCTACATTCGCGGCGGCGCCAACTATTTTGCGCTGCCCAATCCTTACATTGTCGGTTGCGATCTGGCAGGAACCGTGGTCGCACTGGGGGAGGAGGTCACCACCTTTTCCATCGGCGATCGTGTCTGGGGATCAAATCAGGGAATCTTCGGACGGCAAGGCACATTCGCCGAGTATGCGTCAGTTGACGCCCAGTGGCTTTACCCAACACCGGACGAGGTGAGTGACGAAACAGCGGCTGCACAAGCCCTGGTCGGCATCACCGCACATCTTGGATTATTTTTGCGGGCTGACCTTCAGCCGGGCGAAATTGTCATGGTCAACGGTGGAAGCGGTGCGGTTGGTTCCACCGTCATTCAGATGGCAAGGGCACACGGTGCACGAGTGATTGCGACGGCTGGCAATGCACAGAAGTGTGCAGCTTGCCGCGATTGGGGAGCCGAGTTGGCAATCGACTACCACCAGACGGATATAGAAGCTCAGGTTCGAGCGCTCGCACCCGAGGGAGTCGATCTCTTCTGGGACACGGCCCGCACGCCGGACTTGGAGAGAAACATCGGCTTGCTTGCCCGTTTTGGCCGAATGATTCTGATGGCGGGACGCGATGCCCGCCCCGTCTTTCCTGTCGGCCCTTTTTACTCCAAATCTTGCACGATGTTGGGCCTCGTGATGTTCGCCGCATCCGCCGAGCAACAAAGAGTATGTGGTGAATCGATTGGTCGTGATCTTGCAAGCGGCGCACTGGTGCCCCGCATTGATCGCGTCCTGCCACTTTCTGCAGCAGCCGAAGCCCATCAGGTTCAGGAAACAGCCACCGTACAAACCGGTGGCGGGCTCTTTGGAAAAATTGTTCTTATGCCGTGAGAGAATTTGATCCAGACGCAGGGACCGATGCGACTTCACGCACAAGCTGCCCTAACTTGTCTCGATCGAGTCCCCCGGTGCGACTGCCACGACACGCCGCTCCCCGGAGGGCAATACAATCAACACCGTCCTCCAAAAGAGGTGCAATCAAAGATTGCGTCAAAGAACCGGCGACCACCGCTTTCATCCCCGATGCCTGGACCATCGTCATCCAGCGATGAATCTCATCGCGCGTCATATGGGCAAGGAGATTGCCCTTTGATTTATCGAACGTATCGAGCAATACTGCTTGACATCCAACGCGGGCAGCATGATTGACAATCGTGTCGGGAGATGGCGATTTGGCTCCATGCCAGTCTGCGTAGACAACGGCCACGGCGGATTGCTGATGGCCTTCCATTCTTTTCTCCCACAGAGCGGTCCAATGCAATTCCTGACAACATCCGGCGAGACCGCATTTCACAAAGGTCGGAAAAATGCCGTCCGGCAAATGCGATTCGGGAATCTCTAGCAGTTCGCCTAAAGCAACACTCAGTAAAGCATTTCGGTCGCAGACAGCGGCAACTTGACGGATTGACTCAACCGAAGCGGCACCCAGGGAACCCGCTTTTGGCTCTTTCACATCGATCAACTGCACTCCTTCATCGATTGCCATTTGCGCTTCGGCGACATTACGAACGCTCACCAGCAACCGTGGCATGGAAACGCCATTCACAAAAACAGAGGCGGCCTGGGTCAAGTTCATTCTCCCCGATTTCAATCTCTCACTTGATCTTTGGAATGCAATGCCTTTTGCGCTTCGATTAAACGCCTGTTGAGTTTTGCAATCAGGGCAGGGGACACCGGTTCGCACCAACTCCCACGGATCGTAATATACCCTTCACTCCACGTGCCGAGCCCGGGAGAGACGGAACGGTCGTGAAATTCGACCGCCTTTTCTGCCAAACGGACCACCACAGAGACGGCCCGCGACTGAATTCCCCATCGCCCCGAAATGCTTGTTTTTGCACTTCCGAGGAAAAAACATTCCACCGCCTCGATGGGGACCGGTATCGGATTACCGGGACCCAAATCAACCAGTAATGTACCGGATCGATAGGCCAAGCGTCGACGGAGCGTTCGTAGAAAAACAGCCAGTGCAAGCGACACGGCAAGCGGCAGGAGACAAACACCGGTCCAGAAATAAATCGGCTCTTTCAGGCGAAAAAGCCAAACGGCAAGACCCGACAGGATCACCGATCCTACCAGGAAAAGAAGCAACACGCGCTGATTGGGCTTGAGCCAGGTTTCCATGATTGTTGCGTTGTAGGCTATCAAATTTCCCGCGTATCGGGCAGCGGTAAGGGACGGAATTGCCTTGAGAATCACTCCACGTTAAGTTTGTGAGTTCACATTGAAAGAACGTCTATCTTGAAAGCCCTCATGCAACCCGAAACCGCCCCGCACCCTGATTCCAGTTCTCAAGTACTTACTGGAATCTCGATCCTCGTTTTAATTTACATCGTAGCCTGTTTTTTTGGCGGTCCACAGCACGCAACCCAAATGGTTGTAAAACAGGAGACGAACCACGAAGCAGATCATGGATTTGCCCCTCTGCATACCACTGACCATAGTGGCCCACATGCTGACCAGCATAGTGGCCCGCATGGTGACCAGCACGCAGATCACCAGAACCATGCAGTCACTGAACATGATCAGCAGCAGCTAGGGGTTCCTGACATTGCATGGGTCGCCCCTTTTGCACTGCTTCTCCTTGCGATCGCTATTCTGCCTCTCTTGCCAGCCACGGAGCACTGGTGGGAATCCAACCTGCATCGGTTTTATGTCGCCGCCGTGCTGGGACTCGTTACGTTGGGCTATTATTTAATCGGTTTCAACCAGCCACTCGAAGCACATTGGCCAGCGCATGCCGTTATCTCACCTATTCCCGGTGCAATGTTGCAATGGGAACTTGCCTGGACGGTGCTCGCCAACGCACTGCTGCACGAGTATATACCCTTCATCGTGTTACTTCTTAGCCTCTACACAATCAGTGGGGGCATCCGGATCGAGGGCAATCTTGCAGCGCAGCCACTCACCAATACCACGTTCCTGGCCGTGGGAGGTCTCTTGGCCAGCTTCATCGGAACAACCGGCGCCGCCATGTTGCTGATTCGTCCGCTACTGGAAACTAATAAAGAGCGGAGTCATGTTGTCCACACGGTCGTCTTTTTCATTTTTGTTGTTTGCAACTGCGGTGGATGTCTACTTCCGATTGGTGACCCTCCACTTTTTTTAGGTTATTTGCGCGGCGTTGATTTCTTCTGGACCTTTTCGCTTTGGCCGCAATGGCTTGTGGTCAATTTAACATTGCTGGCTGTGTATTGGATTTGGGATCAATATTTCTGTTATCCGCGCGAAGCGAGTCATGATCTGGTCCGTGACGAATACGAAAAGCGGAGCATACATATTCGCGGATGGCTCCTTGGCGTGCCGTTGCTGATCGGCGTTGTTTTATGCGTCGCCCTTCTGGACCCGAGTAAACCGTTGCCTGGCACCGACTGGCACGCACCTTTCTATCTTCGGGAAGTAGCGCAACTTTTCCTGGTCGGTCTTTCACTACTCCTCGGCCGACGTGCGATCCGACAGGACAATGCATTTTCCTATCATGCGATCTTAGAAGTTGCCGCGCTTTTTTTCGGAATTTTTGTCTGCATGCAACCCGCGTTACAAATTCTTGACGCGCGTGGCAGTGAAATGGGAGTGGAAACACCGATGCAATTTTTCTGGGCCACCGGCGGGCTCTCCTCCGTACTCGATAACGCACCCACCTATGTCGTCTTTTTCGAGACTGCCAGAACCCTTACGCCGGAGGGTGTTTTTCATCCCCAGACCGTGATCGATCCACCGCTGCTTGTTGCAATAAGCCTGGGTGCCGTTTTCTTGGGCGCCATGACATATATCGGAAACGGGCCGAATTTTATGGTCAAAGCCATTGCCGAGTCGGCGGGAATCCGCATGCCTAGTTTTTTCGGATACCTCAAGTACAGTGTCTGCGTCCTACTGCCAATCTTCGTTTTAGCCAGCCTCTTGTTTCTATGAATCGGGCCGTGACCGGGCACCGATGGAAGTCCTACGTGAATCGGCTAAAATACCGGAAACCTTTCTCCTTGGATCGAATCGCTTGATGCATCAGTTTATCACGACAGAAGACGAATTGAATGAACTGTGTGATTCGCTTTCCTCGGCCGATACGATCGCCTTCGATACGGAGTTTATTTCCGAGAATACCTATCGACCGCAACTCTGCCTGATACAAATCTCGGCTGGATCGATTCAAGCGATCATCGATCCGTTGAAAGTTACCGACATCCAGCCATTCTGGAAACTAATCGCCGAAGGCAATCAGAAAACGATTGTCCATGCGGGAAGGGAAGAAGTTGGTTTTTGCCTTCGGGCTACCGGCAAGGCTCCTGCAAATCTTTTTGATGTCCAAATCGCCTCCGGTCTAATCGGCTTGGAATACCCAGCCGGCTACCGAACCCTGGTAAAAAAATTGCTGCAAAAATCACCTGCCAAGGACCAGACGCGATCGGATTGGCAGAAACGCCCGCTCTCGAAAAAACAACTTGAGTATGCCATGGGAGACGTAATCTACCTGGAGCGTATGGAACAGAAAATATCCAAAAAGCTGGGAAAACTCGACCGCCTGAGTTGGCTTGAAGAAGAAATGCAAAGCTGGCTCGTGCAAGTACACGAATCACACGACAGAAAAAGATGGCGTCGCGTATCGGGAATTTCAGGGCTCTCCCGTCGAAACAAAGCAATTGTCAGAGAACTTTTCTTCTGGAGAGAGCAAACCGCTGAGAAAAGAAACATGCCGGTGCGGAGGGTTTTGCGCGATGACCTCATCATCGAAATGGCAAAACACCCTCCCTCCACTGTCGAACAGATCAAGAATATCCGCGGCATGGAACGCGGCGATCTGCGCAAGGTTCTTCCGGAAATTGCTGCGTGCGTCAAAACCGGACTGGAAGTATCGGACAACGATTTGCCTAAATCGCAACCGCGAAAAGAGATGCCCCCACAACTGAACATGCTCGGGCAATTACTCTCTTCAGCCCTGCAAACCATTTGCCATAAGTCGCAACTGGCAACGAGCATCGTTGGCAATCCAAGTGATGTCCGTGAACTCATCGCGTATCGACTCGGACTTCGCGGCCAGGAGGAACCGCCGAAACTCACGCAAACGTGGCGGGCAGAATTAGTGGGAATCCTCCTAGAGGATCTACTCCGGGGAAAAGTCACGGTCCGGATCGAAGACCCCCATAGCACGCTGCCGCTTGACTTTGAGTATCGCAACGCGGCGGAGAGCTCGGACTAAGATTTTTTCCGCCGGTATTCAGGCACATCCTCGCCGGCAGCGCCCGATTCTTCCACTTCCCTCGAAGGCGGAACCGCCTCTGGACGGGCCTGCTTTTTTACCGAACTGCTACCATAAAAACGTGTGCTTTCTTCGGCCACCAACCGCACGTCTGCCTCTTCGCACGCGACTTCCGTGCGGAACACATGATTGCCACTACTGTTGGCGCGGGCCGCAATCTTATAAACGACATCTTCGCCAGGCGCAATTTGTTCGATCGGATGGAAAATCACCTGTCCCGTATTCACCTTAGCACTCCCGCCGGCAACGGAAATAGGTTCGATTCCCTCGGAAAAGAAAACCACAACATCGACCATTTCTGCAGCTTTGGTGCCGCGATTGCTGATCAAGACTTCATAGGTGGTTTCTTCTTCAACCGGCACCGGCCCTCGCGGATCGTTGATCACCAGTTGCAAATCAGCCAAAGCCTCGACGAATGTCTTCACCTCGCTACTGGCCGCTAAGTCGTCATCGGCAGACAGGCGAACGCCAAAAAGATTTTCGCCAGGATGCGACAGGGAGACTCGTACTTCAAAACTTTGGTTATTCTGAGCAACGAGTGCGGGAACCTTCCAGACCACTTGTCGCGTTTCTGGATTCCATTCGCCTTGATCGCTACTATCAAGATAATCGCCACCGGTCGGTAGCGTCGCAATGACTCGAATGTTCTTTGCGGAAGAGTTACCTTGATTGTCAACGTGGAAACGATAAGTAGCGGTCGTGCCAGCATAATTCATGTCCGGGCCCTTGGCTGCAACTGCCAATTGGGCGCGACGGACGAGTACACGCTGACGAGCGGATGTCTTCAAATCAGTATCGGCTATTACGACGGCTTCCACATTAAGATAGCCGATTTGCCGGGCTGTCAACTCGACCTCCATTACCTGTTTGGCTCCTGGTTCAATCGAACCAACATCTCGAACCGCCATCGGTCGACTTGATCCGTCAAGAGGTTTTAGTTTTAGTTGCACATTTTCAGCGACACCATTTCCTGGATTGGTAATCGTAAGGCGATAAAGCTTTGTATCGCCGTAATCAATTTCATGGGGCCCGATAATTTCAAGATTCAACTTCGGTTCCTGTACTTTGATGCGGGCTTGCGAAGCAATTGGCGCCAAAGTCCATGTTACGCCAAGATCGAAGGAATCACTTTTTCGCGGAACGATGCGTAAAGTCAAAAACTCTGTCGCATGTGCCTCCAAACGATCAAGCCGCCACTCGAGCGGCTTCTGCTTTGCAGCTGCAAGGGCATTGGTTTGCCCTCGCGAGGGTTGAGCGGACACAATTTGTGCTCCGAGTGGCGTGTTGATTCGAAGAAGCACCGACTCCGCGACCGG
>MDTB01062969.1_pt1 | contig 17943 bp, 23 predicted proteins | sample 811161 | NCBI WGS metagenome assembly MDTB01 (sample SAMN05326650, study PRJNA326480) | marine metagenome | isolation source: seawater | place: Mediterranean Sea | collected 2009
AGCAAGAACCCCATTAGAATTTAAACCAACAAAAAGAGCCGCAGTTCCAATAGAACCCTTCTTCAAAAAATCACGTCTAGATAAAGATGAAATAGCCATATTTTATGCCTCCAACGCTTTGGAGGCTGACTTTACAGCTTCCTTGATACGCACGTAACACATACACCTGCAAGCATTTCCGCTCATACCCTGGTTTATTTCTTCATCAGAGGGACTCGGGTTCTCCAAAAGCAAAGCTGTTGCGTTCATAATTTGTCCGGATTGACAATATCCACATTGAACTACATTCTTTTCTACCCAAGCTGTTCTAACTGCCTCTGCAACTTTCCCCTGAGCTCCTTCAATAGTAATTACGTTTGAGTCTGCAACCTGATCGATCCTGGCCTGACAGGACTTAATTGCCGCTCCGTTTACATGCACAGTGCAATTTCCGCATGAGGAAACTCCACAGCCGAACTTGGTTCCAGTCAAACCAAGCTCATCTCTTAAAACCCAGACCAAAGGTGTCTCAGGAGCAACATTTACGGATCGTACGGCGCCATTTACCGAAAGCTTAAATTTCATACCAACCCCCACTTTGGATAATTGTAACTTCTTAATAAAAAAATTTGCTTTTTTTAACGATATATAAATATAGTATACTAAGTTAGTTTTTTTTGTAAACTAGGTACCTTTCAGTAACCGCCAATGCCACCACAACCCAACGTCTTCGCAAAACAGTGTCCCTCCAGAGAAATTATTTCCCGGGTAAGTAGCAAGTGGGCTATGTTGATACTTAGCCTATTAAATGATAGTCCTAAAGGTTTTAATGAAATTAAGAAAGTAATTGAAGGTATTTCACAGAAAGTCTTGACTGAAAATCTTAGAAGTCTAGAGAGAGACGGTTTAATAACAAGAAAAATTTGTCAGACCAGACCAATCCGAGTTGAGTATAAAACCACATATATAGCCAAAGACCTTCTGATGATAATTGAATCACTTAAGAAATGGTCAGAGCGCTCAATAAAGATTATTGTAAAAAATAACAAGTTATTTGATATGCGCAAATAATTAGTTTTTAAAAATAATCCACCTCTATAACCTAGGAAAAATAAGGCTAACAAAAAAGAGGTTTGTCGCATACTGCTAAGGTTAGTGCACCCCATACTCTGAAAAAATTATCCGAAAGGAAAATGCTTTCACAACCAGATAAAACATTAATAACAGACGAAAAACTGATATTGTAACCCAATTTGAGACTAGCAGCGGTATGAAAAGTATGCCTAATATTGCACACTAAAGAAAATCGAAAGATGAAAAGCTTTTTTGCTAGAGTGGTTTTCTTAAGTGTAATAAACTTATGGATATGTTTCTTAAAATGTATTTCATCTGGGTAAACGCTATTCATTTCTTACTTCGGAAATGTTTTAAGGTTGAAAGGAAAGGGGGTAACGAAAAACTTTAGTCAGTCTCTTCCTTTTTAACCGTGCACATATACGTTAATAAATCTAGCTCAAACTGCCTTTCATCTATATCTCTCCAGTTCCGAGACTTTTTGTCAACCGATAATCGACCACCAATGTCAGGGTCTCTCAACACCCACGTTTGTCTCAAAAATCTAAGTTTATTCGTCTTGCAATTACCCTCTTGCAAAGAATAAATAAGGGTAAACTTGCTCGTATAATTTGAAAAACTTTTGACAGTCCAAATTCTCGGATATTCTCTCCAGATATGAGTTTCTGGAACTAAATAATACTCAGTATCTGAGGTGGCCCCATAGCTCTGATATGAGGCGAAGCTTTTTTCGAGATAAAAGGCAAAGAGAGAAAAAAGGATAAAGTACAGAGGACATTTATTTAATAAAGTAGCCATTGAAATTAACTCATCAAAAACCTATGAAACAGAACAATTCAGCAGATCCAAAAATTGATTATACCGGCACAAGTTAAGCTTTTCGTTTAATGTAAACTAAAAAATGAAATTATTTCTTGAAACTCTTTTTCAGTTCACTCATGATTATGTAGCAAACAACACCTGCACGAATTTGAGCAATCACTACAAGCCCTCTAAAAGCTAATGCCTCAGGCGTTATTTGATGCGTAAAATTAATCAATACTGTATGTTCAAAAACTTGTAAAAATGTCTAAAAAAGTTTTTAGTGCTTTAGTATCTATCATTGAAATAATTGTTAAATAAAACTATTCTTTGATCTTCTGCCCCATTGTTCCCAAAAAATCCGATTTGCCAAGTTCTATTCCATGATGACGGAGGATTGCATAAGCGGTGGTTATGTGAAAATACACATTGGGTGTCACAAATGCTTGTAGGAATTCAAACCCTTTAAATTGAAACTCAATGGTACCCATTAGACTGTGTTCAACCGAAAAAATTATCTCCCGTGACTCAGCCCCGCACATGTGATCAGGCTTGATTGAATCCAAATAGGCAAGAGTTCGAATTATTCTAGTTTGCAATTCTTCAAATGAAGTCTCGGTATCCTCCATGATCAATAAATCTTTTCCTGCTAATCTACCAGCTCCATTTTTCATAAAGTCAGTAGCCAACTGTATCTGGTGCGTAAAGTCGAGCATATCGGGAGCCAAGCTCGCTTTTAAAATGAATTCAGGTTTGATTTTTTTTTGTTCCATCTGCCTGGTCGTTTTTTTTAACAACTTTGCAACTGAAGACAACGTCTTTTTAAAATGTGGAATAGTTAGTAAATACATGTCCATAATCGTTTTTATAAACTCCCCCTTATATGAGTGCTAATTACTACAAACCCACATAATAAAGACACTCAACAACCTACACTATTTTGGTTCTAATCTGAATACTAATCCAGGACATAAAAAATGATATTATAACGTCATTAAATTACTCATTAATACTACCGAAAAAGGTAGTGTTTGAAGAAAGCTCTAATCATGACATTTAGTTTTGTAAATATTGGTTTAACTATTGCAGGACTTTCATTGATAATTCTTTTTTATCTTCCATTGCTAAGGGAGTTCTTAAAGTCTCCAAAACAATTTTTTCTATATTTTGTTTTCTGGTTAGTTTTACTCTTTATCGTTTATTTTTTTATTAGTGGCATTTTCTTCCCAGAATTATCCTTAGAAGATTTATTTGAAACTAGCGATACGTTACTAGAGACATAATAAATTTTGCGATTCAAGCAGTAACATCAGATAGATAAGTAATTGCTGTCACTTCGTGGCACTAAGCCAACTATCTATTGAAGAACCCAATACTCTATAACCTAGTAGACTAATGAACCCAGACTACTGCTTGTTTACTTATCATATTTATTAGTTTAATGCTTAACTTTAGGTGAGTAAAAAGTTAACACATTTTGAATGTTCTTCATATTGCAGGGGTATGCTCAATTAGTAGTCTCAAGCCTTCTACCAGCATTGACTTTAACGCATCTCCCGGTATCAGGGTCACAAAGCGCCATCTTTGAAATTCCAGCAGCATCTCCTACAGTATTAAGAGTAAGTTCAATTACACTGGACACAGCTATAATAACCAAGCAAATTGAAATTAATGTCAAACAAACATTCGTGTAAATGGAATGAATATTACTACTTAAATCATTATCTTTTGGATCATCATCCATGAATGAACCCATAGCCTTCTCCTCAGTTTATGTCATTTTTCTTAAAATCAACGGTAAGTTTTTTAATAATATCAACATCTGATTTTAAAAAGTCATAGTTTAGTAAATCTTTTATTTCAACCCACCTGTACAAATCATGAACTTGTAGAAAAATTTCACCTGCCAGATAGTCACATGTATAAAAAATCAGATGCGCCGTAAATTCTGGCAGGTTATGCATTAATTCAAAATAACGCGTTTCGTTAGCAATTGAAATTGATAACTCCTCATGGATTTCTCGATGAAGGCAATCTTTTTCACTCTCTCCATCTTCTAATTTACCTCCAGGAAATTCCCATTCTCCTGGATGGGTTCCGCCACTCCTTCTGGTTATTAAAATGAGACCCTTCGAATCGAAAATTAGTCCGCACACTACCGTAATTTTTTTCACCCCTTTAAACTTATAAATTTCCTTTGTCATTCACCTGATGATATGCTTCCACACGGATAGCTAAATTATGCAAAATGTTTAAGAAAAAAAGACCGTAGTCATACGCATGTAACGAAAACAATCTAACTGGATAGTTGTCGGAAGCTAGTCCAATAATTTCCAAATTTCCATTTTTACAACGTACCCCCTCTATACTCTTATCAAACTCTAATTCTGATTTTGTGATCTTTTGACTATCTTTATAATTCCAAATTTCAAATCCAACTCCTCCCATATATGATGATTTGCCCATAAAGGTACCATCTTTTTGCCAAGATAACGGGTTCACACAAATAAGGTTTTCTTTACTTTTGAAGGTTACGAAGCCATCTTTCTCGACACTATTCCATGCTAATATGCAGTTAATTGACTTGGGACCATCACAAACTTCAAAAGAACCGATATCACTTTCAGTTAACCTATACCCAACCAAAAAAGCAGCAATCATCTCGTTGAATGTGGTATTTTCCTGTTGGAGTTCCTGCAGTAGTCTCACAGAGTGCATAGTTCCCTGAGAATGAGATGCAATGAAATAAGGCCTCCCTTTCCTAATATGCTTATCAAAGTACAGAAAACTTCTTTTTATATCTTCATAAGCGACATCGAAAGCTTTGCTACCGTTATCACTCAGGTCAATAAAACTGTAAAGAGTCGCTTGCCTGTATTTTGGAACGTACACTTCACAACAAGCTGAAAAAATACTGGCCTGATTAATCAAACCTCTTCTTTTTAAAATATTGTTTGCTCTCTCATCATTTTTTGGTTGATTCCATGCTGACCTATCGATGAATGTAGTTGGGTGTACGAAAAAAACTACGACGCTATCTCTATTAGCTGACTTAGGAATAGACTTTGGCAAAAAAGTTATCAAATCTAAATTCTTTGGATGAGCCGCCCAACTGGTTAACGAAACATAATGGTATGGGTCTGGAATTCTCTTATCATCAAAGTAATGCAGCGGCATTACAAATAAAAGAGCTCCTAAAATTTTTAAATAATTGAAGTAAAAATAGACAAACACTGCAGCAGCTAAAAATAGCAGAAACAATAATTTTCTCTTTCCATCTCTTGATGATCCAAAAATTTTCGACACTTATTTAACCTAAGTTGCTGAAATGAGAACCCGATTGACGGGCATACAGAACACCGGAGTCTTTTCCCCCCTATTATTTTTAAAATATACTGCTAACTCGACCAGCAACTCCAAATATTCGTCTTCGGGGAGAAGAAAACAAGCGTAATAAAAGCCCATTACCTCTTTTGCTAAGTATTCAGGTTCTCCATATAACTTAAAAACTTGGCTTTGTATTTTTATATTGGAAATTGGGAAAAAGTTAGATAAGAGATCCATCAAACTTTTTTTTGATCGAATTCTGATATCTCCTAACTCTACTGACCGATAGTTTGAACACTTTTTTTCCACACTTCTGTAAATAATCTCATTAATTTCGCAGTACTGCTCAGACTCAGAACTATCTCCATCAACTATTGCAGCAAAAACCCCTTTAGTTTTTAAAACTCTTTTAATTTCGGAGAGCACCAATTCAACGGAATCCATCAGCGTTAAAGCCCAGTGACAAAGAATAACATCTACAAACTCATTCTTTATAAAATTTAAATCTTGGGCTAATCCCTTGTAAAGCTTAACTGAGGGTGGTAGTTTTTCTCGGGCTAAAGCTAACTCTTCACTACTCATATCAACACCTGTGAGCGACAGCCCAGCGTGAAACTTTTTATTACATAAATTCAAAAGAAAACCGCTTCCGCAACCTAAATCCACAATTTTATGATGTTTTTTTCTATCAATTACTTCAGCTAACCACTCATAAGTATTCCTGCCCTCTGAGTCTCTAGATAGTTGTGAACAATTTTCAGTAAAACCAGCATTTAATTTATGAATTTCAAGTAAATGATTTTTTAACTTATCACTATTCGGCACACCTCCTAACGAGACAACATCAGTCCATGATGTTTTTATACCAGTTTGGCTCTTCATAATTTACGCTCGCCAACAAAAGAATCAAAAGTTATTTCCGATAAATCCCCAAAAAAAATGAGGATAACTTCCTGAGTAAAAACCCATGATCCGTCATTGGCCTTGCAATCGTCCTTCAAATATTTTCCCGTATATTCGTTTTCAAGCATTTTGTCCATTGAGATTTGATCGTCAAAAACACATCTTTGTAAGTATCCTTCTACTTTTGACAGCTCTGTTGGGAGTGCTCTATGGCTATAATTGATCGAGAAACTTCTGGTATTAACCTTTAATTCTTTCAACATTGAAAGAATATCCTCAGCACAAACGAAACGCGGAAGATCACTACTGTTAAACCCCTTCAAAAAAAGATCATAATAAGATATGTAGTGAGAGGCCTTAGACGCATGAGCAATAAATCCAACACTCCCTAAAACATCAAGACAGCTCTGAAGAGCTATTCTTAGGTCGGTTTTGGGGACTGCATACAAAGCATGTACAGCCCAAAGAATATCAAAATATCTCGCTTCAAAACTAAAATCTTGAATCTTCATTTCAAAGCTTGAAGTTTTATTAAAAGGTGGTTTTAAAACCGCAGTGGCCTGATCAAGAGAAAAACTTGAGGGGTCTAATAGAGAAATTTCAATTGAATCAATGTTCACATTTCTTTTCTCAAAATCAGAAATAAGCGCCTCGGGAAACTTTCCTGATCCACAAGCTACATCTAGCAATCTAAGCGACCTTCCGCCAACATTAGCCTGAATACTAGCAAAAAAGTTGTCCCATTTGAAACATTCTGCAAGATACTTATAATCTAATTTAGCGAAGTGATAAAAACTATTCATCTCAGCCAAATATTCACTGCTCCAATGTTTACAACTATTAGTAAAAGTGTCAGACATTCTTTCCCCTTTCCCAACAAATTGGATTTAAGTCTGTCTTTGCTAACTGCCCAGCCTCTAAACCTGGAAAAAACTTTTTCCAGTCTCCAGACACCATCGTAGGATTTTCTACAATGTACGTTCCATCCTCATAAAATGTGTTTGCAAGAACTACCCTACTAACATTTGTATTATTTCTGCCTGCAGTGTGACAACTTAAATTATGGTGAAAACTAATTTCGCCTAAATCAAAAGGTTTATTCACGATGTCGACATTGTTTTTCTTGAAACATTCAGAAATCGCGTCATCATAACTTACAGAAAATTTATCGAAAGAAATGCTTTCAACCAACTTATAAGTGGATATTGGAGTCGCAAAGGCAAGAGGACCCATTTCAAGTATTATTGGTTGTGCGGGTATCCATGCTGTAACCACATTATTAGTTCTGAGCGGAAAATGGTGAGCGTCATAATGCCAAGGGGTTCTGCCACAACCTGGCTCCTTTGACAATACATTATCATGATACAGCCTCAATCTTTTAACCTTTAACAATTGCCCGGCGATTCCCGCTATCCTCTGACTCAAAACATACTCTTTAACAAATTTATTACGTAGCCAAACAAGTTCCATACTTCTAAAACTTGGCTTTTTGTGGACGTTATCAAACGATTCCTTCAATAACATTAATAAGGTCTCCCTTAGAGCATAAATAGCATTACCCGAAAGTACATTCTTAATTTTAATAAAACCATTTTCTTGAAAGTATGCTACTTCTCTTGCAGACACAGTATAAGGCTCTGATAATTCTAAAAAGATCTTTGGCCAGAATTGTTTATCAACTTTGAGAGTTTCAATTTTCAAGTTTTTCATTAACTGCGGAGCTTCATTCTTAGCCAACGACACATACCAGTCCCACCAGGCCTGGTTATCACTTTCCCAGTCTTGATAAATATCAGATCGAGACAAATTTTCTCCCGAGAGCAATTGTCCAGAAACATTTTTTTTAGACATTGGGAATTGCGATATTGAAAATATCAAGAATAATAAATATGGGCATTAGCGGGATATTTAATTAAAGATCTGTTTTACTTCAAAAAAGCATAAGATGGTTTTAGTCTTTGAAAAATATTAAAAAAAATAAACGATGAAAGCAAACTATAACCACTAGCAAACAAAAGCAATCCTATAAGCTGTTTTAATGAAGCTCCATAATCTATCATTAATCCCATTATAACTGGAGAAAGTGCTGATGCGACAACATTTAATGGCATTATTAAAGACTTTATGTCTCCTAGCCACCTCACTCCATACCTTTCAGCTAGTAGGGAATTAATCATAGGTTGCAGCGTCCCGCTGGCTAGTCCAAAAAAAATGAAAAATAGAAATGTAGAAAAAGTATTTTCTCCATAAATAAGAAAGTAACAGGCCAAAACCATCGGCACTTGAGTTACAAATGCACTTAATTGAGCTGTATACCTATCAACAACAATTCCAGATAATATACCTCCAGTTAATGCTGCTACAGCGTACCATAAATAAAAGCCAGCCCAATCTATCAATTCAATATTTTTTAATTCGCTAATCAAGATTTGATGAAAGAAAATTCCAGTCACAGTGAAGGCTGGAATTATGGTGAGCCAAACTATGACAATCCAAAATCCATAGTCTCTGATTACTGCCCCTCTTGAGATCTGAGGTTTGGGCTGCTTATCCAATTCACAAGGAACTTTGAAAAACTCTTTTTCTCTAGAAGGCTTTCCAGTCAACGAAGAAATAAACGGAGCGAAACTTAAAAATGAAAAAATTGACAAAATTAACCAAATATATTTCCAGTTGGTGGAAGTCAGTGTAGCTACTACAATCAACGGGAAAAATGCTTCCGCAATGTTAAGACCAAACCCCGACAGCGCTAGAGCCTTTCCTCTTACAAACGCATACCTTTTTGCAATAGCAGTAGAATAAACCAGATACATCATACCCTGCCCAGATAGGCGCAAAAAGAAAAGGCCAATCAATAACATTGATGCAGACCATACGAACGAAAAGTAAAAAGCTGAAAGACTTGTTGCTGCTAAAGTAAAAACAGAAATCGATTGAATTGCAAACCTATCTATCGATTTACCCAGCCAAAATAAACACATAGCGCTTGTCAAAGTTGCAACAGCGTAGAGAGTACCAAAAGTTCCATGAGTTAAATTTAATTCGTTTCGAATTTCAGCGCTAAACAATGAAATAAAAAAAGTCTGCCCAAAAGAGGACCAGAAAGACATTAACAAACCAAAAAGAATGAATGGCCACTCAAAATATAATAATTTAAAGGACAATGAAATCGAAAAGCGCCTATTAGCCATAGCTATTCTTTCCAATAATTAGAATTATCAGTACCGTAGAATATTTCAGCCCTTATCAGACAACATCTTGATTATATCTTCCTGAGACTTGCCCGCTACGCAAACCTCTTTCTCTTCAAATGCCAAAGGCCAATTTACCATTGCTGCCCGATATCCATGATGTCTGAAATCTTTATTCTCTGCTTCAGATGCAATATTTCTAATTGAATATCCACGATTAATAAGAGTAGGATCAACTTTAAAGCAAACGATTCCAGCATAAAATTGGATGCTATTTACATTCTGAAATATCTTGAGAGCTTTTTTATTTACTGGCCCAGGAAACTCCCCGTCCCTTTCTGCTTTATGCCTAGCATTTAAGATATCACTTGCATCCTTTGCATATTGGAGAAAAGAATACTCACCATGAGAGGAAAAGCTTTTCATCAAACTTGTTTGGGTATCCTCGATCAATATGACCGACTTCTTTGATGCAAAATGCAATGCCATCAATACAGTCACTATTTGTTGAAAGGACTCGTGACCACCATCATCTATAACAGCATCGAAATCCCTAACATCCCGATATACACCTGCCCAAAATTTAGGGTCAGATTGATCACCAATGAATATCTCAAATCCATGATCCTTCCATTGATTTGCCTGAGGGTTTAAGTCAACGCCAATTATGCGAGCCTTTTCTCCTAACCAACTCCTCCACATGAACAAAGAGCCTCCATCAAGCACTCCAACTTCAATGATCGTGCAGGCAGTGCCTCTAAGCTTTCCCAAAACTTCGGCGTATACCGGCAAATAATCGGTATTTTTAATACTTAGCTTCGGCGAATTTGTCCAACAATTGAATAAGTCCTCCAGGTCAGGAAAAAGTCCCTCGCCATAAATATCCTTAGCAGATGTTTTATCTCCAATGTAATAGCATGTCGATTTTTTTTTCATTTTTTATTTTACCATAACTAGAAATCCAAACATTGTTATCAAATGGTAAACTAAATACTTGGTAAATTTCTAAATTTAGAAACTAAGATTTTCGCTCGAGATATCAAAATATCGCTTAAAAATTACTCAGATGAATATAAATAAAAGTCAGGTTTCTTTGCTGCTTTTTTTCTTTTTTTTAATTAGTCCATTTTTAGTAATTGGTCAGGGTTACGCAAAACCTAACGACTTCCTAACCATCGCAGTAACAACCTCAACCGCTAATTCTGGACTGCTTAATTATCTCTTGCCCCGGTTTGAAGAAAATTTTGGAATTGAAATAAGAGTCATAATAAGAGGTACAGGACAAGCGTTAGAGACTGGGAAAAAGGGAGATGTTGACTTAGTATTAGTACACGCAGAGGAATTAGAAAAAAAGTATGTTGCTGACGGCTACTTCACGAGGCGTAATAATCTTATGTACAACGACTTTGTTTTACTTGGTCCTGCGAATAACCCCGCTAAAATTAAAAATAGTGACTCAATTGTTACAGCATTTGAAAAAGTAATTTCTAGTAAATCTATATTTGTTTCCAGGGGTGACAACAGTGGAACTCACGTTAAAGAAAACCTCATTTGGGACCTCGTTGAATTTAATTCACCTAAACAATATTCCTGGTATCTCTCCACCGGGTCGGGGATGGGTGCAACTATAAATACTACGGTTGCAAAAAATGCTTACACACTTTCAGATAGAGCAAGCTGGGTTACTTTTAAAAATAAGTATAATACTAAAATTATTTTAGAAGGTGATAAAGCACTAAAAAATCAATACGGCATTTTGTTAGTAAACCCTCAGAAACATCCCCATACAAAAAAAGAGAATGGAAAATTGTTCATTGATTGGCTCCTATCTAGCACAGGGCAAAGTCTAATTGCGTCATATAAAGTTTCAGGACAACAACTTTTTTTTCCAAATGCAGACCCAAAAAATTAAGTATCTTATGGGCCTATATCATTTAAAAAATACTTCATACTTTGAACGAATTTTTGCTCACACCAAGCTAATATTTTACGAGTCATCAAGAATGCAATCTCCAGCCTTTGTTGATTTCTATCCTGTACCGTTGTCTGCATAAAATCATTTTGTGTACATTGCCCGGTAATATAAATATGTCTAAAAACGATAAGTGGAATTAGAACACTATCTGACTTTCCATCTAAAAATAATTGGAGAAGAGAATGATTAAATTCATCTTTTACCCGAAACGGAGTTTCCATCTGTATTTCACGTATTACGGTTCGCAGTCTGTCTGCTAATGAAAAATCTATAAAAAATTCCAAATATTTTGATACGGAAGAACCAAACTCAGCTAATCTCCTCTTTTTCATCCCAAAATACTCTTTTTCAAACTGAGCTGTAACTTCCAGTAATTCCTCAAGAGCAATATAAGTTAAAAAGCTAGAGTATAAAATATCATTATTAACTGCTATTTCTCTTTGGCTTTCAATTCCATTATTTATTATCAGTAAGGTCTCTGAAGCTCCCTTAAAACCTTTAGCTCTCATAAACTTATAACAGAAAGTAAGGTAATCGGAGTAATATAAATAAAAGTATACCGGTTTAGATCCACCATTTTTCAAGTATTTTTTTTGAGCTAACTTGGTCTGTGGATAGCTTATTGTATTTCTTTGAGTCTCAAGAAATCCGTCATCTTTATTCAAGTCTTCTACAAGAGACTTAAATTTGAATAAATTCGCAAAGCCTGCAGGAGCTAAAAACTTAGTGAGGTTGGCTTTTTGACGTTCGTTCCGCAAGTAAATAGCCGCTAATTTTGCTAAGTCTTCTAACTCAATGCAATTATCACCCAATACGGACGTATCAAAGCTTTTAGCTAGTGCTTTTATGTTTAATTGCGCTTTGAGTCTTTCGATTTCCTCCAGATCAGAACTTTCTTCCATAATCCCTAGATTATCAAATATTATTTTTATTATTCTTACAGCTTTTTTTGATCGGTCATTCTCGATAGTTTTTCTTTCAAACTTCTTAGCAACTTCCACTGAAAAAAAATGCTTCCATGAAATGGGAAAGTGTTTTTCTATATAGCTCAGCCGTGAATTTAAGCCCTCAATATATTCATTCATGAGGATATCTTCAGTTGAACTTGTCTTAATAGCATTTAAATTTTCAAATTTTTTCGATTTTTTACTCATTTTTTTTTTTTTAAATTACTTAGACTATTTATCGGTTTCGTATACACTGACATAATTGAATAAAATATATAATTATGAATAAATCATTAATTACGAATTTAATTGCTCTTTCTATCTGTTTGCTTTCCACTATTCTACCTGTACATAACAAAGCTATCTTTACTATTGGAATGTTCGCGCTTCTGGGTGGTATGACTAACTGGCTTGCTGTACACATGCTATTTGAAAAAATACCACTTATGTATGGGTCAGGAGTGATTCCAAATAAGTTTCAGGAATTCAAATCTGCTATAAAAACTCTATTTCTTACAGAATTTTTCACAGAGGAAAATATAACTGCGGTTTTAAGCAAGAGTGAAAATAACGAAAAAGACAAACTCTTTGAACTCATAAATTTTAACAAACTATTTGATGGGTTGATGGAGGCCATAGTTAAATCAAAACTCAGCACGATGTTAGCAATGATTGGTGGCAAAGAAGCTCTTGAGCCATTGAGGGAACCTATGATAAACAAATTGAAAGACAAACTACTAGAACATTCTAGATCTAAAGATAATTCTGGCCAACAGGACGAAATTGTAAAAAAACTAAAGGAATCAGTGGGTGAAATTATTGATGGTCGTTTAGATCAATTAACCCCAGAACAAGTAAAGAGAATCGTTGAGGATATGATAAAAACCCAACTTGGGTGGTTAGTTATATGGGGGGGAATCATCGGAGGAGGTCTTGGCTTAATTCTAACAATTGCCGAAAATCAAATTTTTTGAATCAAACTGTTCCTTATCTAATCTTCGATAATTTTTATATTTTATAATAAACGATGTCGTACAATACGGTTTGAATTCTGGTATTAAATCTGTTGTCGATAAGGAAAGAGGGATTTTCTCCTAAATACTCTTTTAACTGTGGGATTCTCTTGTGTGTAAAACTGTGTGAAATTTGACATTGTATAAAAATTCATTTAAAGCAATTGATCCGGCTGATAGATTTAACTAATTAGTTAAGTTTGAAATTGTTAGGGTCATCAGTGACCAACCCCTACCTCTATTTAGAAGTCTTAGTTTATGTAACAATATACAACTCTTCCCTGCATAACCCTCGATAGGGGTACCCTAAATTTTTGATTGCTATATACTCCCAAGGTGACGCTTTTCAAATAAATTTTTAAACTTGAAACATCATTTTGTGACTTCTAAAAAAGATGACTAATTGAGTTATTATAGAAGCATCTTTTTTAATTAACCATTTGGAAATTTGATTGAAATATCAATTTGTGAAGCAGTTAAGCTTAAGTATTCTTTTTCTTGTGCTTTGGCAAACTAAAGCTGCTTGTAAGGATATTTATACACCTGAATCATACTATAAATTAGATTCTACGGTTATTGCTACGGAACTAAATCATCCTTGGTGTATTTCTTTCTTATCCGCAGGAGAGGTTTTAGTTACAGAACGGTCTGGAACGATCAAAAGAGTTAACTTGAAAAATGGACAAATCTCTGTGATTAGTGGTTTACCGAATATAAAAGTTGGGGGCCAAGGGGGCCTTTTTGACGTGGCGTTACACCCAAACTTTAAAAATAATAAAATTATCTTTTTTTCTTTCAATGGAGTTAATAATGGTAAATGGGGCACAGAGTTAGCAAGGGCCAAACTCATAAATGATAGGCTTTCAGAAATTAGAATCCTTTTCAAGCTAGAACCAAAATCCACCTCAAATCATCATTTTGGGGGAAGAATTCTTTTTGATGCAAGGAATAACATATTATTAACAACAGGCGATAGAGGTGACAGAAATAGAGCCCAAAAAACCAATGACCACGCTGGCTCGATAATTCGATTAAATTTAGTTGGAAATATTCCAAAGGACAACCCATTTTTTTACAGCGAAACCAGCAAAAAAGAAATCATAACTCTCGGACATAGAAATATTCAGGGCATCGCAAAGAACCCCGATACTGGTGAAATATGGGCCCATGAGCATGGACCACAAGGTGGGGATGAATTAAATCTAATAGAAATGGGAAGTAATTATGGTTGGCCAATTGTGACTTTTGGAGTCAACTACGGGATAGGTACGAAAATTGGAGAAGGTACATCAAAAGAAGGTATGAAAGACCCTGTCTACAAGTGGATTCCATCAATCGCTTCCTCTGGAATGGTATTTGTCACCGGAGATCACTTTAAAAAATGGCGGAATAATATTTTATTAGGCAGCTTAAAATTTAATTCACTTGTGATGTTGGAATTAAAAAATAAAAGAGTACTTCGAGAGCAATTAATTTTTAAAAATAAATTTGGAAGGATTCGGGATGTAAAAATTGGTCCAGATGGATTTATTTATATCATCACAGATCACAGAAAAGGACAATTAATTCAACTGAAGCAGGCAGAATAGAATATTCAAGGTAACATAAATAAATTTGCGTTAAAAAATTATGAATCGGAGGAAATCTTTAATATTAGGAACTAGTGGTGTAATGTTGCTTGGTCAGCATATACGAGGTTGGTCGACAAGATGTGCAGAGCCAACACTGCATCAGGTAGAGGGTCCCTTTTATCGACCAAACTCCCCTTTGGCTAATAATCTCTCTCTTTCAGGTGAATTAGAGAAAACCATCAACATTTCCGGTCGAGTTTTAAATATTTACTGTGAGCCTGTTAAAGAAGCATTAGTTGAGTTTTGGCATACCTCTCCTCAAGGGGTCTACGATAATCAAGGATTTTTATTTAGGGGTCGTCAGTTTACTGATAACTTTGGATTTTATCACCTCACTACTCATATGCCAGGGTCATACTTTGGTAGAACAAAACATATACACGTCAAGATAAGAACAAAAAACAAATTACTCACAACACAACTATACTTTGGTGATGAGCCACTGAATAATCGAGACTATTTTTTTAATAAAAAACTTTTATTAAGCGAGACATATTCGGGATATAAGTTTGACTTTTATATTTAATGAATGCGTGAGAATGACTAAGAGTTGTTAATGAAGCGTCGAAAATAAATTAGTAAAACTAAGAGCTAGCGTAGTTTACCTAGGCAACTTTTTTATTAGCATTAGAATTTTTTTCTAACTTAAGTGTCAATCCTAATGCGGCATTACGCAGCATTGCATACTCCTCCTCCGTTAGACCAGTACTACAACTTACAGAATTTTGAACTTTCGAAATTTCAGGCATTAGCTCCTTGGCTTTTTTTGTAGGCCTTATTGTTATAGACCTCTCATCACTTTCTTTACGAACTTTTAAAATTAGACCCGCATTTTGCATCCTCTTTAAAATAGGAGATAAGCTACCAGGATCTTGCTTAAGACGCTTTGCAAGAAAATTAAGTGGGACATCAGGCCGCTCCCATAACACCAATAGAATTAGATATTGAAGGTATGTAATTCCAAATTTTTTTAATTCTCTTTGATATTGTCTGATGACAAAGTTACTAGCCGAGTAAATAGCAAAACAAAGTTGGTGATCCAAAGTCAAGTTCTTGTACACGCAATGCCCTTTCTATTTAAATATCGCCGAAGACCTCGACTTTCATAATTAGCTAGCTAAGCTATAAATTCTCGATCATTTTAAAAAAATTTCAAAAAAATGCATGTGGTGATCAATTTTAATCCTCCACTGGTCCCCCAGCCTCCTTCCAATCGCTAAACCCCCCGACATTAAACACTTTAGAGTATCCCATGTCTATTAAAGTTTCTCCAGTCAGTGCTGCCATGCCGCCAGCGGCACAAACCAGATAAATATTTTTTTCTCTATCCAAAGATTTATGATGAAAAGGTGTGTTTGGATCAGCAGCAAATTCGATAAAGCCTCGGGGAATCCTCAATGCCCCTTTAATAGTTCCCGTTGCAACAATATCCAATCCGTCCCTAACATCTATAAAAATCACATCTTCACTACCATGATTTTCTATAGCGCCTTGAACAGAGATTTTTGGAACCTTTTTATTTGCATTGTCCAGCGCGCCTTGAACAGTTTTCATAATAACCTCGAATCAAAAGAGCTACACCTAATGGTATAAAATAATACAAGCATTACCAAGCTTTTTATCATAATCTACTCAAAAGAGGAACTTTTGCTCAATTTTTGCCTCTCTTTTCATTTATGGAGGTGTTTATGAAATCAGTTTTGTTCTCAATAATTCTTTCCTTAAGCGCTATTATTGGTTCTTCGCTGGCACATGCTCACTGCGGGGATGCCGATATGCACGCCGACAAGCCAAAAGAAGAGGAGAAAGAAAAAGAATCTTAATTATTGGACTCCAGTGACGTTCAATGGGGCTAGATTAAACTAGCCCTTTTTTTTGAGAGTGCCTTATGATTTATTTGGCAATTTTAGAGGTATCAAGCTGATTTATTCAAATAACATTTCATTAAGCAAAAACATCGATTAGTAGTCCTCCGTTCCTTGGACTAGAAATTCCGTTTTCAGACAAATATTGGGAAAGTTTATCTCGTATTTCGTCAGGATCTAGCCCTAAAGTCTTCAAGTCTTTAATTTCTTCAATCACGGAAAAGAGTTGCTTGCCCGAAAGTTTTGCTAAAACTCCCCTATTCTCAATGTTAGGAGCGTCCAAACCATTTTCTTTATACTGACTGGGAGGTATTATCCCATTTTCTTCCAAAAAGCCATCGACAACATACTGGATATCCTGGAAGGTTTCGCCGTTCTTGTTCATTGAGTCAATGGTATTTAAAATAGAGTCTCTCTTTTCATTAGTGAGACCTTTGCCAAATTCATGAATAACTTTGCTATGAATAGTTTGGACGGGTCCTTTCCTAGCAAACTGAGCGCTATTAGAGGAAGTGCTACTTATATTTGATATCGAAAAATCCATAATTAAGCCTATTCATAAAAACCGACCTTACAAGTAGCGTATCGGATCCTTTCTATAAAACTTTAGTTTTTCTTACATGAAAAGGGGCACTTAATTAAAACAGAGCCATCTTCGCAGCTAATATATCAAGCTCTATCCGCTTTTTGTTTTCTTGCAAAGCGAAAAGATTGAACACACAAAAACACAAAAAAGAATCCTGTTGAAAATAACATTAATTTTGAAATTGCTGCAAAAATATTGGAAAAAGGATCTTGACCCATAATCAGAGTACGAAAAAAATCTGCGCCCCCCAAAAAAACTAACAACCCCACGGTAGCAACTAAATGCATGAATAATTTTTGTTTATTTCTGAATATGATAGAAAGTACTGCAAATATTATTAGAAGTAAACCAAAGAATGACGGTATTAAGGCCGTAACAGACTGGCTTCCACTAATAAAAGTGATGACAACTCCCCACAGAACTAGAAATGTACCATAGTAAATGGAAATCATTTCTATACTTTGTTTGAATATCTTGAACTCTTGCATTGTTCCTTCAATCATTAAAATTAGTTTTAATCACTAAACAGCTTTCCACTAGGCCGGAAAAAAAATTCCGTTCTCAATTTGTGATCCGACAAGAGTAACATTTTCTGGTGACTCCGCAAAGAAAACTAGCGTGGTGGCTTTATCCGTTGTGCCGTTATTAAAT
>MDTB01163763.1_pt1 | contig 17943 bp, 17 predicted proteins | sample 811161 | NCBI WGS metagenome assembly MDTB01 (sample SAMN05326650, study PRJNA326480) | marine metagenome | isolation source: seawater | place: Mediterranean Sea | collected 2009
CGTTGATAGGCTGGATGTGGAAGCGCAGTAATGCGTGCAGCTGACCAGTACTAATAGCTCAATTGGCTTGATTTATGCACTGAAAAAAATTTTTAAAATCGATAAAGATATTTATGTAAAAATACATATTATAACCAAGGTGAAAAAAAAAATTCTCTTTTTGGGTTATAATAACAAACAAACTAAGCTAATAAAATTTCTTAAATCCAAAAAAATAATTGTAAAAACTCTTGGTCAAAAGAAAATAATTAAAAAAGATTTAACAAAAAATATAATCTTAGTAGTCTCTTTTGGATATAAACATATAATTAAAAAAGATATTTTGAAATTTTCCAAAAAATTAGATTTTATTAATCTTCATATGTCTTATCTTCCTTATAATAGAGGTGCTCACCCAAATTTTTGGTCATTTTATGAGAATTCTCCAAAGGGTGTATCAATTCACTTAATAAATAGAAAAATAGATAAGGGAAATTTAATATTAAGAGAGAAAGTTTCATTTAAAAATCTGGAAAAACAAACATTTAAATCAACATACAATATTCTTTTTAAAAAACTTGAATCCCTATTTATTAAAAATTTTTTCAAAATAATCTCTAAACAATTCAAGGAAATTAAAATATCTTCTAAAGGCTCTTTTCATAAAAAAAAAGATTTACCAACTACAATTGTAAATTGGGAAATGAATATAAAAAAATATTTAAAAAATAATTAAAAACTGTTTTTTCTTATAGGACTATTTTTTTTAATATTCTTTTTAGATCTTTTTCCTAAAATTTTAAAAAATTGTGAAGCAGACAATCCAATTTTAGGTCTTAAAGTATCAATATTTTTGTAATTAAACTTTTCACCTTTTTTTATATTTTTTGTAGCGTAAATTGATCTTCTAAGTTTAATGGACATTTTATCGATAGTTAATTTTTTTTTATTATTTAGACTATAAAATATAGAATTTCTTATTTTTGATAATTCTTTTAATTTTTCAGATGATATAGAGAATTTTGAGTCAACTGAATCTAATTTATTATCGAGTTTAAAATGTTTTTCCACCGTAACTATTCCAAGTGGAATAGAAGCGATTGTTGATTCAATCCCAATAGTATGATCAGATAAACCAATATAATATCGTTTAAATTTCTTTTTAAGTTCATTAATTCTATTTAAATTGGTGCTTTCTAACTCAGTAGGATAACTAGAGACACAGTGAAGTATAACAATTTTATTATGATATTTTTTTATTGTATTTATTGCTTCTTTTATTTCATTCATACTAGAATTTCCTGTTGAGATTATTATTGGTTTTTTTTTTTGAAGCTATATAATTTATCAGTTTTAAATCAGTTATTTCAAAAGATGCAATTTTATAAAGTTTAACATTTAAACTCTCTAATAAATCAACAGCTCTAATACTGAATGGGCTACTAAAAAGAATACCTTTATTTTTTTTTGCTACTTGAAAAGCATCTTTATGCCATTTGAATGGTGTATGAGCTTTTTTATATAAATCCCAAAGGTATTTTTTTTTCCACAATCCTTTCTTAATTAAGTAATTTTTATTTTTTGAATTTAAAGTAATATCAGTAGGTTCATATGTTTGGATTTTGACCAAATCAGCTCCATTTTTAAACGCTGAATCAATTAATTTTAAAAATCTTTTTTTACTTCGATTGTGATTTCCCGAAATTTCTGCAATTATTAAAGGAGGTTTGTTGTAAGAAAAGCTAATTTTAGAATTTATTTTTATCATATTAAGTAATTAATCTGTCATTTAGTATCATCACTTTATAATTTTATCTAAAATAAATATAATTATATTTTATCACATTTACATGTTATAAATTTATTTTAATATAAATTTTCAATGAAAAAAAATTATTCTTCTATAATAAATAAAATCCAAAAAATAAGATCAAAAAATAATGTCAATTGGATGAATTTATTAAGATTAGCGTTTAAATTAGACCCTAAAAGTGCTGCCAAAATAATGAAAAAAATTAATTATGACGATAAAAGAATTGCTGATTTATTAAAAGAATTATCAAAAAATTAATATTTTTAAAATGAAATATATACCATATGGAAGACAGTATATTGATAAAAAAGATATTAATGCTGTTTCTAAAGTTCTTAAAAATGACATTATAACATCAGGAAATCAAGTTTTAACTTTTGAAAAAAAGTTAAACAAATATTTAAAGAGTAAATATTCTAGTGTTTGTAATAGTGGTACATCAGCAATTTATCTTTCGTTATTGTCTATAAACTTAAAAAAAAATGATATTATTATTATGCCGGCAATAAATTTTATATCCTCATTTAATATAGCCAAAACAATTGGAGCTAAAATTTATTTGGCGGATGTTGACAGAATAACAGGTCAGATGACTCCTGAACATGTTGAGGAATGTTGTAAAAAGTTCAAAATTAAAAAAGCAAAAGCTATTATAGTAATGTACAATGGTGGGTATCCGCATAATGCAGAAAAATTTTTAAAATTTAAAAAAAAGTTAAGCTGTTTTATCATAGAAGATGCATGTCATGCACTAGGAGCAAGTTACAGATATAAAAACTCTTTTAAAAAAATAGGAAGTTGCTCACATTCAGATATTTGCACTTTTTCATTACATCCATTAAAAACAATAACTAGTGGGGAAGGTGGTGTTGTCACAACAAATTCAAAATATTTAGATGAAAAAATTAAAATGTATAGATCATTAGGAATTCGTAGATTAAATAATAATAACTGGCAATATGATGTGAGTTTATGCGGATTTAATTTTCGTCTTAATGAATTTCAAAGTGCTTTAGGTATTAGTCAATTAAGTAAAATAAATCTTTTCGTTAAAAGACGAAAAGAAATAGCAAAAATATATGATAATGAATTAAAAAAAGTTAAAAAAATAAATATCCCAAAGTATAATACAAATTTAATTCCATCTTATCATTTATATTTAATCAATTCTAATTTTTCACATAATGAAAAAAATAAGTTTTTCAATTTTATGAAAAAGAAAAAAATCATGATTCAGTATCACTATATTCCAATATATAAATTTAGTAATTTTAAAGGAAAATATATTGGTAAAAATGCAGAAATTTATTTTAAATCAACAGTCAGCTTGCCAATTTATTATGAATTATCCAGAACTAAACAAAATTATGTAATTAATAAACTAAAAGAGTTTTTTTCATATTAATGAAGCAATTTGTCCTTGGGTCAGCTAACTTTAATCAAAAATATGGTTTTCAAAAAAAAAAGATAAATCAAAAACATTTAACAAAAATTTTTAAACAAAAAAAAATAAAATATTTAGATACATCATTCGATTATCAATTGAGTAAAAAATTTATAAAAAAATTTAAATTTAAAAATTTTAAGATAATTACAAAAATTAAAATACCTTTAAAAAAAAAGAATTTTTTTTTAAAAAATATTGAAAAAAATATCGAAAATAATTTAAAAATATATGAAAAAAAAAATTTTGAAGCTATATTATTTCACAATCCAAATGATTTAAAATTTTCTCAAGGAAAGAAACTTTTGTCTATTTTAAAAAATTTAAAAAATAAAAAAAAAATAAAAAAAATAGGTGTTTCAATTTATGAACCAAATGATTTAAGTCACATTTTAAAAATATTTATTCCGGATATTGTACAGTTCCCATTAAACATATTTAATCAAAATTTTATAAAACATAGATATTTTCAATATCTTTTAAAAAAAAAAACAATTTTCCAAATTAGATCAATTTTTTTACAAGGAATTCTTCTTAAAAATTTTGACACATTTAAGGGATTTAAGAAGAATAAAAAACTTTCTTTAAATTTTAAAAAATTAGATAATTTTTGTAAAAAAAAGAATATATCAAGATTGGAAGCTTGCATTTATTTTGTTAATAGTATCAAAGGAATTAAATTAATTACTTTTGGAGTTAATAACACTCTTGAGTTAGATGAAATATTAGAAATTTTTAATAGAAAAAAAAAGATAAAATTTGAAAAGTTTAATTTAGATAATAAAAGTGTAGATCCAAGATTATGGTAATTAAAAAAAATATAACAGTTATTATTCAAGCAAGATTTAGTTCTACTAGATTCCCTGGGAAAATATTAAATAAGATTAAAAAAAAAAACAATTTTAGAAATTCAAATTGATAGACTCAAAAAATCGAAGAATATTAGCGATATAATTATTGCATGTACGAAGAATCCTCAAGATAAAAAAATAATTAAGTTATGTAAAAAAAAAAAAAATTAAATTTTACATTGGGTCTGAAGAAAATGTATTAGAAAGATATTATAAAGCTGCAAAAAAATATAATGCTAAAAATATTCTTCGGATTACTTCTGATTGCCCCCTAATCGACCCCAAAATTATTGATGATTTAATTCATAAATTTACAATCAATAAAGTTGATTATGCGTCTAATATTATTGAACCAACATTTCCAGATGGTTTTGATGCTGAAATATTTAATTTTGAATTACTTAAAAATAGATATTTAAAATCAATCAATAAATATGAAAAAGAACACGTAACACCAGGAATGAGAGATAGTTCAAAATATAGATTATATTCAATGAAAATGAAAAAAAATTTTTCAAAACTTAGATTAACAATTGATACAATTGAAGATCTTAAAATTTTAAAAAAATTATTAAAATATTTTAAGTTTGATTTTAATATAAGTTTGATGCAAATTTTAAAATTATATAAAAAAAATCCAAATTTTTTTGAAAATAATAAGAATAGAATACGTAATGAGGGGTTATCATTAAATACTGGTCAAAAACTATGGAGTAGAGCAAAGAAAATAATTCCTGGAGGAAACATGATGCTTTCTAAGAGACCTGAAATGTATTTACCAAATAAATGGCCATCATATTATTCAAAAGCTAAAGGATGTTATGTATGGGACATCGATAATAAAAAATATACAGATATGTCTTTGATGAGTGTAGGCACTAATATCTTAGGTTATGCAAATTCCTCAATTAATAATGCAGTTATAAAATCAATAAATTCTAGCAATATGTCTTCTTTAAATTGTTATGAGGAAATTCTTTTGACAGAAAAATTAATTGATATGCATAAACATTTTGATATGGCTAAATTTGCAAAAACAGGTGGAGAAGCAAATGCGATAGCTATGAGAATAGCAAGAGCTTCTTCTGGTAAAGATAAAGTTGCTATATGCGGTTATCACGGATGGCATGATTGGTACTTGTCTGCAAATTTAAAATCAAAAAATAAAAAAGGAATTTTAAAAGATCATTTATTAGAAGGCTTATCAACTGAAGGCGTGCCCAAAGGTTTAAAAAATACAGTTTTTCCATTTAAATATAATGATTTTGAGTCTTTAAAAAAGATATGTTCCCAGAATTCGATTGGGGTAATTAAAATGGAAGTCTTTAGAAATATCCCACCTAAAAATAATTTTCTAAAAAAAGTAAGAAAATTAGCTGATCAGAAAAATATAATTCTTATTTTTGATGAATGCACTAGTGGTTTTAGAGAAACATTTGGTGGATTACATTTAAAATATAATATTAAACCAGATATGTGTATTCTAGGTAAAGCTTTAGGAAATGGTTTTCCTATAACAGTTATTTTGGGAAAAAGAAATGTAATGGAAGCAGCACAAAATTCTTTCATTAGTAGTACTTTTTGGACAGAAAGAAGTGGATACGTTGCTGGAATTAGAACTCTAGAAATTATGGAAAAATTAAAATCGTGGAAGATAATAACCAACCAAGGTTTAAAACTCAAAAATAAAATTAAAAAAATTGGAGAAAAGAACAAACTTAAACTAAAAATTTTTGGTTTATCACCATGCCCATCATTTATAATTGAGTCTTCAAATTGGATTAAATACAAAACATTTATTACACAAGAGCTATTAGAAAAAAATATTTTAGGAGCAAATTCATCTTATTTATCGATACACCATAATGATAAAATTATTGAAAACTATACCAATCATTTGGATGAAATTTTTTTTAAAATCTATGAATGTGAAAAACAAAAATTAAATATTGATGACTTATTAAAGACAGAAATATGTCATACTGGTTTTGAGAGATTGAATTAAAATTTTATTGAATGATAAGATTAATTAAAAATATGATTAATAGATCAATAAAAAGACTCATAAATTATTTTGGTTATGAATTAAGGGGTATTAAACCAATTTTATCTCACAATAATTATGATGCAATTCATAAATTTATAGTAAATAAAATTTTAGAGTTAGAGGATCCAATAATTTTTGATGTTGGAGCAAATGATGGCGAAAGTATAAAAAGATTTAGAAAAATTTTTCCAAATCTTAAAATTTATTCTTTTGAACCAGACGATAAAATATTTGAGAGATTAAAAAAAAAATATTCAAATATTAAAAATATTTATTTAAATAATTTTGGTTTATCAAATAAAGATGGAACACAAAAATTTTACTCATATTCATATGATAAAATGAGTTCTCTGATACCATTGGAAGTTGACTCTAAACTTTATAAATCCAGAAAAATTGCAAAAAATTCTGACAAAGACTTTGAAACTGAAAAAATGGTCCAATTATATAAATTAGATTCTTTTGCAAATGAAAAAAATATTTCAAGAATAAACGTGCTCAAGATCGATGTACAAGGATGTGAACCTGAAGTTATAGAAGGAGCTTATGATTATATTAAGAAAAATAAAATTGATATAATTGAATTGGAAATAATACTCGGATTTGGGTATTCAAAATCAATCTCTTTTTACGATGTTGAAAAATATTTATCAAAATCTGGGTACAGATTAATAGCAATAAATCATGATTCAAATGTTATTTCTTATAGCAATTATCAAGTTGATTTAATTTATGTTAATAATTTTATTTTCAATCAAATTAAAAACATCCATAAAGAAAATATAACTATTGAGGGTATAACAAAAAAAACGGATAAAAATAATCCATACTCTTATTAAAGATAAAAATTAGAATTTTAAATTATGTATAAAAATACAAAAATTATTTGTTTTGATCTCGATGGGGTATTAATTAACTCCATTAAGAATATGTCATTTGCTTGGAAAATGACATGTTTAAAAAATAATATTAAAATCCCTTTTTCAAGATACAAAAAATATATTGGACTTCCTTTTTATAAAATTCTTAAAAATCTTGGTGTTAATAATAATCATAAAAAAATTTTTATTTCTTATGATAATTTTTCAAAGAAAAAAAATAATTTAATTAAGATTTATCCAAGCACATACACAACATTAAAGGAATTAAAAAAAAATTTTATTATTGGTATAATTACATCAAAAAACAAAATTAGAACAAATAAAATTTTAAAGAAATTAAAAATAAAATTTGATTTTATTTATACTCCAGATGACTCAAAAAGAGGGAAACCTCATCCAGATGCTATTATAGAAATAAAAAAAAAATTTAATGTAAAATCAACAGAAATAATTTATCTTGGTGATACAAAGTATGATCTAAAATTTTCAAAAAATTCAAAAATAAATTTTTTGTTTGCAAAATGGGGTTATGGAAGCATAGTAGGTAAAAAGGTTAATAAAATAAAAAATATTTCAGAAATATATAATTTTTTATGAAAATTGCAGTTTTAATAGCCACAAGGCTGGCTTCAAAAAGAATTAAAAATAAAAGTTTAAAAAATTTTGGAAGGCAAAATTTAACTTATATTAAACTACTCCAAGCAAAAAGAGTTGGAGTTTTTGATAAATTATATTTTTCTTCTGATAGTTTAAAACTTAATAATTACGCAAAAAAACTTGGTTATGAAATAATATTACGACCAAAAAAATATTTAGGAGATTCTACTATCAGTAAATTTGGTCCTTTTTTAGCAAATAAAATTTCAGTAGATAATATTTGTTATTTAACAAATACAAGTCCTTTAATCTCAGATCGAACAGTTATTAGAGCAGTTAAAATTTATAAAAAACTTAATAAAAAAAAATATGATTCAATTTCAACCTTTGAAAAGTGTAATAGTTTCTTATGGAATGAAAATAAACCAATAAATTATTCAGTCAACAAACAACCAAGATCTCAAGATTTGAAAAATATTTATATATTTAATCCTGCTTTAGCAATTATGTCTAAAAAAAAAATTTTAGAATTTAACAATGTTTGTGGAAAAAAACCGTATAAACTTATTATTCAAAAGCCAGAATCAATTGATATTGATACCATATACGATTTCCATCTTGCTAAAATTTACAAAAGACAAAAAATTTAAAAAATTACTTTTGACAAATTATTAGAACTGATTTTGATTTTCCTTTAAGGAAATTTGGTATTAACTTATTGCGACTTCCTCTAAAAGGAATTATTCTAGCTAATTCAAAACTAAAAGGTATTTTCCACATCCATGATGGTTTACACACTAACCATGGAACAATTTTTATATTTCTAAATTTAAAACTTTCTAATAAAAAATTGATAGATTTTGTTGTATATGGCTTTACATGAGTAGGGTCGTCATAAAAACCTTTCATGTCAAATTTCCAGTTAGGCGTTACAAGAATAAAAAGTCCATCTTTTTTTAAAACTCTCTTTACTTCAGTGAGAAAATTATTAGGATTTGATAAATGTTCAATTATAGAGATAGCTGTTACTAGATCAAAAGAGTTATCTTCTAACTCTAATTTATCATTTTCAAAATTAACATCTTTAATATCAAGACCAAAAGCATTAAACCCATTTTTTTTTAAAATTTCAACAAAAGAACCATCTGCTGAGCCTAGATCTAAGGAATTTTTAAGCTCGTAAATATTTTTTTTGAAAAATGTGTTTATTAAATTTGCAAATGTTTTTAAAACTCTATTCTTTAGATAATTCTGATTTTCTTTTTCATAATCATCTCTTTTAACTAAATTTTCTAAATATTCTTTGCTCATTTATTAGTATACTATAAGTTCTTGTATTCTAATGATATCATTTTTTGCTTTTCACAGACTCAATAATTTTTTTTATTGTATTAAGTTTTGAGTACATTTTTTCGTTTATTTTAATTTTATATTCTTTCTCTAAGTCAAAAATAAGTGAAAAAAAATCAAGAGAATCAATTCCTTGTTCAAATAAGTTGGTATTAACTTTAAATGTCAAATATCTTTTGTTTTTCTGCTTTAATTTATTTATAATAAACTTTTGAATTGGAACTGCAGATTTACTTTTTTTCATTAATTAACCTTTTTATATCAGAAAATTTTATTTTACCAGTTTCTGTTATAGGTATTTTATTTAATAAGATTTTATCAAATATTATATTAATTTGATTTTTTTTAAATATTTTGTAAAGTTTTTTTTCATCAATTTTTTTTTCAGAAATTAAATATATTTTGTTTTGAATTTGTACTATTTTTAATTTTTCTAAATTTGAGAATTTTTTGATCATATTTTCAATATCCTCAGTATAAAAAGTTTTTCCATTTATATTTAATTTATTGCCAAATTTTGATTTAAATATTAAAAATCCATCTTTATCTATGTATCCAATATCCCCTGTTTCAAAATAATTATTTACAAATTTTTTATTCCATTCCTCTTTATTGCTATATCCAGCTGCTAAGTTTTTTCCCTTTATTAAAATTTCACCATATTTTTGAGATTGAGTTTTTTTAATTTTTATATTTACACCTGGCAAGACTTTACCTTCTGTGTGTATCTTATTCTTATTTTTTTTTAAATTAAGAAATGTTGATCTCATAGCTTCAGTCATTCCATAATTTAAAAACAAGTTGATATTGTATTTCAAAATTTTTTTTCTATAAAATTTTTCAAGATGACCAGTGCTTACTTGTAAATATTTAATTTTATTAAACAATCTTTTTATTATTGACCTATTGATTTTTAAAATTGTAGATAAAATTTTAGAGGGTAAAGATATTGCATCAATAGAGTTATAATTTGAAAGTAAGTTATAAAAATTACTTATTGAATAAGTGTCAGTTAAAGTAATATTACTGCTACTTGACATTAAAGCATGAAGTCTTCCAAAGCCAAAAGCATGATATAAAGGAGCAAAAATTAATTCATTATATATTTTGTTTTTGTTATACATCTCTTTGTTTATTTCTTTGCAAATATGGGAAATATTTCGATTTTTTAGGTATACATATTTACCAAACGAACTTGATCCAGATGACCTTATAATGATGTTGTATGGATATCTTAATTTAAATTCTTTATTAATTTTAACTAATTTATTATTCTTTAAAATATAATTAATATCGATTTTTTCACTTAGGTTTTTTTTAATTGAACTATTATCAGATAAAAAAACTGGATAATTAATTTTATTACAAGCATAAAAATTAATTATGAATTCTAATTTATTTTTTGTAGAGATAGAAATTATTCCTTTTTTAAATTTATTTATTCTCTTTGAACGATTATTAATTAAAATTTCAAGTTTTTGGAGATTTATTTTTTTTTTTTTATAAAAAATAGTATTTTGTTTTTTTGAGAACACTTCATTATAGAGATTTTTTTTCATTATTAGTTTTTTCCCAACCAAGCATTTCTATTTTTTTTGAACATTTTTTTTGTAATGTCATAAAATTTTTTAATGTCGTATGAGTATATCCAGCTACTACCCAATTTCCTTTTTTTTATTTTGTAATTCTTCAAAAAATAATTCGTTATCAACTTATTTTCATTGCGTTTTATATTCAAATATTTGTTTTTAAGAACAAACATTGAAAATTTCTTTTTGACAATTTTATTATTTAATAAAATTCTATGGTAAAAATATTTCTCAAATCTATATTTTACTTTAAATTCTTTTTCTAAAAAATGAACTTGTGTACAATTTTTATTAATTTCCATACCAAGACTTATGAATTTACTTTTGAGCTTAATTAATTTTTCAAAAGGACAATTTAAACCGTAAACATCATTATCTTTATAGTTGCATATGTATTTTGCATATTTTCCAATACCTGCAATAGAAGCATATGGATGTAGCTGCCTATAAAATTTTTTGTTTTCCATAATGTAATTAGAAAAAGATCCTGAGATACACTTTGTTTTATTTATATCAAAAATTTTATTTGTATTTACAAGATCAAATGAATGTGATGGAAACATTATTGTACCCCCCTTCCCAACTAATCGATAAATTTCGTTAAAAAATACTTTTGGTAAATTATTTAGATTCTTCATTTCTGGTTTTCCAAAACTTACTAAATTACCTGAAACATAAACTATATCATTTTTTTTGATATTTAATTTATTTAAGGATTCTTTAATTTGTTTTAATGAATATTTTTTGAACATAAATATCAATTTAAAATTTATATCTAATATTTTTATCTAATTAATAAGTTTAAGTTGTTTTAGATTTTTATAAATTTTATTGACTTTTTTAATATCAGTTTTTGTTAGCTTACTTATTTTTTCTAAACTATTTTTTCCATCAGAAAACTGCAAAAAGTCTAAAATGTTTGTAGTTTTAATATTTACTTTCTCTGATCCAGATAAGGTTGGATATAATTTTCTTTTTGTTAAAAAAGGTTCACACAGAACTGAAGCTTTTGGAAATTTTTTGGATTGAATTATTTCTATTGCTTTTTTTACTACGTTAAAACCACCACGTATTCCTTTTTTTGTAACTAAATTAAAGTTGTCTAAAGAAGTGTGATATTCTTTATATTCGCCATATTTGGTTCTGAACACAGAAGTAATTTTAAGGTCAACTCCTGGTGAATTAAATTGTCTTTCGTCACTTCCTCTCTGAAGAAACGAATATTCTAAAGGTTTTTTTATTTTTAATTTTTTATAAGATAGAAGCAAAGCTTCATCAGACGGAGAATTTTTGTATTTAGATAAAATATAAGAATGATTCAACTCATCTCCTATACAAGATAAATTAAAACCACAAAAAACATTTTTTTTTAATTTTTCAAAATTCTTACATATAAAAGCTATTGATCCAATTGTTTCAGGTATAAATAAAAATCTTATTGAATAATAATTATCTAATTTCCTAAAATGAGAAATTAAAGACATACATACGATTGGCCCAGATAGTTCATTATTTGCCATTGAGGGATGGCAAATATAAGTTGATATCAATATTTCTTTATTACTTTTTCCTTTTAAAAAATATTCACCATAATTTAAATAACCTTCTTTGTTGAATTTTGAGTCAATGAGAATTTTAAATTTATCAAAAGAATTATATTTTTTTTTAATTTTTTTTTTAAAATTTTCTGTTACGCAAAAACCCCAATACTTCTTATAGTAAGAAGTAATATATGGTATGGCAGTTGGATACTTTTTCAATGAATGTAATTTTTTTAATAATTTATCTTTAGTTAAAATTAATTTAGCTTTTTTTGAATATCCAACTAAATGTAAATTATTTATTTTAAAATCTATAATTTTTTTATTATTTTTATCTAAAATATATGCCTCTTTCACATTCCACTCAGGAGGAACTTTCCAATCAAAAACTTTTTTTCCAGATTGAATTCTTTTAATTTTAAATTTTTTGAAATTTTTTGAAATTATTTGAAGCGATTTAAAAGTGCCTTTGCCCGTTATACTTCTATTTAATGGAAATAATTTTTTTCCAATATTGTAAAATTTATCAACCATAATTTCAGAAAATATAATTTAATTTTCTAAAAATATCTTGTAAAAAACTGATAATTTTTTGAAATAGTATTTTTATGATAAATGCATTAGTTGTTAGGTTTTTCCCAAGTTATACATTATACACATAAAATATTAATGAGTAAAATATTCTATATTTTAAAATTTATAATAGAAGTTAAAATAACGTTATTTTCTCCAAAACAAAGAGACTTGTTAATTTACGATAACACTTCAATTGAAGTGTTAAAAAAAACATTTTTAAGTAAATTTGAATATTTTGTTTTAGAAGATCGTCATTACTTAATTACTAAAATTTATTTATCACCAAAAATCATAATAAATGTAATTAAGAATATAAAATATGGCATTAAAAAAGCTTATAAAATTTCAATTATTAAATGTGTAAATCCAAAAGTTATTATTACATTTATTCACAACTCCGAAAATTTTTCTTTTTTTGCAAAATTATTAAGTAACAAAATTCATTTTTTAGCTATTCAAAATGGAAATTCTTATCACAAGATTAGAGAAGATGAATACCACAATGTAAAAAAGAAATACTATATACCTCACATGTTAAAATTAGGTCATTTTGATGATGAGTCATTTAAGAATTCCCATTGGGAAATTAAAAAGTCAGACTATGTAGGAAGTCTTAGATTTGATAGTTTTTTAGATGATGTAAAAAAAAAAAATATTAATTTAGAAAAAAAATACGATCTTTGTATTTTGTCAGATATTGGCGCTTGGGAAATTAATGAAGACAATATAAACGATGGGTTTAGAGATTTAACAAAGTATGCATTACGCTATGCAACAGAAAAAAATCTTAAATTTGCCGTAGCTTTAAAAAGAAGAGAGTCAAAAAGTTTTAATTTTCCTGAGCGAGCAATGAAATATATTCAAGGATTTAGACATGAACAAGCATGGTATGAAAATAACTTTTCAGAAGAAGAATTATTATTTTTAAAAAAAAACTTTGTGTATAATAATTCTATATCATCATATATGTGTGCAATTCAAAGTGAAGTAACTATTGGAGGTATATCAACAATATTGAGAGAAATTACAGCTTACAATAAAAAGTTCTTAGCTTGTAATTTTACTGATAATGATGCGTATAATTTTCCTGTAAAAGGAATTTGTTCAATAAATCGTAAATGTAGTTATGAAGAGTTTAGTAACAGATTAGATGAAATTTTTAAATTATCAAACTCAAATTTTTTTAAATCTTTAAATTTAACTAAAAATTATATTATAGAATATGAGGGAATAAATAGCACTACCAACCGAATACAGAATATTATTAGAAAATATTTATGATTAAGAAGCACTTAATAACAAATTTCTGTAAACTTAAATTTAAAAAAAATTCTCATCTGATCTTTGAAAATGAGTATTTAAAAAAATTATTTAATGAAAAAGAGTTAAAAAATTATAAATGTTCTTCTTTAGAAACTTTAGATCAAGTATATAACAGAAAAATAGATTTTATTTTTTGTAAAAGAAAAGCAAAAAGATATTTGTCAGAAATTTTCCCAACCTTGAATACATTAAACAATTCAAAATTAAAAAAAGATGAATGGGCAATTTTAATTGAATACTTTTTATTAATATCTATTATCTATCTTAAAAGAAGGATTGAAACTTTTAAAAAAATTAAAGATAAAAAAAATATTTTTATTGAAGCATATAATCATAACTTTTTTTTTGAAAATTGCTCAATTTATAAAATAAAACAATTAGAAGATATTGAATTTAATAGGTACACAAACTATTTATTGGCCAAAAAATTCCAATTAAAAATCGTTAATTATTCAAATTCTAAAAATTTTTTTTTCTTTGATAAAAATAATAAAACGTCAGTTTTTAAAAAAATGATCTATTTTTTTTATAATTCTTTAACATTTTTTTTTAAACCTATAATAATTTTTGATGGATATTTTGGAAAAAAAAATGCACTAAAAGTTTTTTTTAAAAGTCGATTTCAGATTTTATTTGCAAATATAGATTTTTTAAAACTCTCTAAAAAAAAAATATTTACTAAAAAAAACAAGTATTATAGATCAAGAATTTCTCTTAAAATCGAAGACGATTTTGACGTTATTTATAACGAATTTGTAAAAAATGTTTTACCTAGCTCCTATTTAGAAAATTTTGCCACTTATTATCAATCAAATACAGAGAAATATGACAAATTATCTAAAATTGGTACAGCTATTCATATTGCAGCAAATGATTACTTTAAATTTGCAACTTTAAATTTAAAAAAAAAAAATAAAAAGATTTTTAACTTACAACATGGAGGACTGTTTGGTAATAAAGTTTTTGCTCCAGAGAATTATGTAAATACTAAATTTAGTGATTTAAATTTATATTGGAATGACAAAAAGAAAAAAATTGGGTCCCCATATTTTTTAGACTTCAATTTTAAAACATCAAAATTTACAAATAAAATTCTTTTTTTCCCTTGCCATCAATTATTTTTTGAAGAAATTGAAAATGTAGGAAATAATAATCATATATATTTAAATCAATATTTGAGTTTAATTAATCAACTAAATATCAAAAAATTTTCAAATTTAAGTGTAAAATTTTTTAATCATAAAAACGATGATTTGCTTAAAAAAATATGGATAAAAAATTTTGGTAAGAAAATTGAGATATTAGATAGCTCTAATTCTTATAAAGGAAATATATTTAAAAATTATGATTTAGTTATAATTGATGATTTTTCAACAGCATTTTATGAGCTCATGTATTATAAAAAACCTTTTATTATTTTAAACTCAGCAGCATCAATAAATTTTAAAAAAAAATTTTGGTTAAAATTAAAAGAATTAAAAAAAATAAATCTTTGGTTTGATAATGAAAAAAAACTTGCAAGTTTTTTGGAAAATAATTTTGAAAACTTTATTCTTAATTGGGAAAAAACAATTAATTCACAACCTTATATAAAATTAAAAAAAAATTTATTTTCAACAGAAAGGTTTAATGACAGTTTATTTGTAAAGAATATATTAAAATTATAAGTGTTTATAATTTATAAATTATTATATATATAAATGATTCAGAAATATTTTAAAAATGAATTTATCTAATAAAACAATTTTAGTCACTGGAGGAACAGGTTCTTTTGGTAAATCTTTCATTGATCAAATAATAAAAAAACATAAAGGGATTAAAAAATTAATTATTTATAGTAGAGATGAGTTAAAACAATTTAATCTTTCAAAACAATATAGTGATAAAAAGTATGAATTTTTGAGGTTCTTTATTGGTGACGTTAGAGATGATAGAAGATTAGATTGGGCACTAAAAGAAGTAGATATTGTTATACACGCTGCAGCCCTTAAACAAGTACCTGCTGCAGAATACAATCCGATAGAGGCAATAAAAACAAATATTATGGGAGCTCAAAACGTTATTCAAGCTTCATTAAATAACAATGTACAAAAAGTAATTGCATTATCAACCGATAAAGCATCTTCTCCAGTTAATTTATACGGTGCAACGAAATTATGCTCAGATAAACTTTTTATAGCTGCAAATAACTTTAAAGGTGGAAAAAAAATTTCTTTTAGTGTTGTAAGGTACGGAAATATATTTGGAAGTAGGGGTTCTATGATTCATTCTTTTTTAAGTCAACAAAAGAAAGATAATGTTTTGAAAATAACAGATCAAGCAATGACAAGATTTTTATTATCAGTAGAAGAAGGAGTAGATCTTGTACTTTGGTCAATATTTAATAGTCTTGGCGGTGAAATAATTGTACCCAAAATACCTTCTATAAAAATTATAGATGTAGCTAAAATAGTTGCACCTAAATCTAAAATTAGTGTAGTTGGCATACGCCCAGGTGAAAAACTTCATGAGGAATTAATTTCAATTCATGAAAGTAGAAATTGCTTTAGTTATAAGGACAAATTCCTAATTTTGGATCCTTTAAATCATAAACTTAGTGAACTTTATAAAAAGAAGGGAGCAAAAATTGTAAAAGATAATTTTTCTTATGACTCATTCTCTAATAAGAAATATTTATCTAAACAGCAATTTATGAAATTATATGAAAAATTTAATAATTCGTAATAAGCAAATAACTTAATAAATTATGAATTAGCAAAAAATTGTCATAATTTTAATTTCATTATCAAATAAAAATTAATAATTATTAAAGTACACAATGTTATCTGATTTAAAAACTCTTTTAGGTGAAAAAATTAATAGATTTTACTTAATTATATTATTGAATATTACAGCAATTTTTTTTGAGTTGTTATGTCTGGCATCAATACCTTTTTTTGTAGGTTCAATATTTAATCCAGAAATAATAATAGATAATTTTTATAACTTAAACTTAGACAACCTTTTGAAATTTAGTTTAAAAAATGAAGATCTTTTTATTTATTCATCAATATTTTTAGTAGTATCTTTTACTTTAAAAAACTTTTTTCTTATTTTTATATATATTTTTCAAGACACTTTTCTTAAAAATATTAAAATAAATTTAGAGAAAAAAATCTTTAATTTTTATCTTACTTCGTCATATATTAATCATTTAAGAAACAATCCTGCTGGAATATTAAGAAATATTAATGATGAAGTTATGTTTTTTTACAATTACGTGAATCATTTATTTCTTTTTACAAGAGAGGTATTTACGTTGCTTTTAATATTCACAATTTTTTCATTCACTAATTTTAAAGCAGCTTTATTTATCACAATTATTTTATCTATAATAATCTTTTTTTATTTAAAATTTGTAAAACCAATTGTAAAAAAAAGGGCATTTAAGAATCAATTTTTTAGAAAAAAAATCGCTCAAATTATTTTGGAAACATTTCGATCAATTCAAGATATTAAGATTTATAAAAAAGAAATTTTTGTAGATGATATGTTTCAAAACAATGTAAAAAAACTGGAACATAATCATTATATATTCTCAATAATAAGCAAATTACCAAGAGTTATCTTAGAAATTGTTGTTGTAATGTTGGGTCTTATTTCTGTTATTTTTATATTAAATACAGAAGTAGAATTTAATAATCAAATCCTTCCTTTATTAGCACTTTTTGTAATTGGAATGGTAAGATTTATTCCAGCTTTTAATTCAGTCACAATATCGATAAACTATCTTAAAATTTTTAAAGCTAGTGTTCTTTTATTATCTTCAGAATTAAAATATTTCTACAATAATGCGAGAAAAAGTAAAAAATTTAATTATGATTTTCAAAAAAACTCAAAAAATAAATCTTATCTATATTTAGATAAAATAGAATTTGAATATAATAAAGATAAACCAATTTTTTCAAAAATC